>Ga0129351_1000321_pt1 | contig 17710 bp, 23 predicted proteins | sample CPBDNA_8_FD_94423 | JGI IMG/M metagenome (GOLD analysis project Ga0129351, IMG submission 94423) | Freshwater to marine salinity gradient microbial communities from Chesapeake Bay, USA - CPBay_Sum_27_0.2_DNA | ecosystem: Environmental > Aquatic > Marine > Coastal | place: USA: Chesapeake Bay... | reverse complement strand
TCTTCACAGCAGTTTTGCCTTCAATCATAGTGCCAGCAAGATCGGCAACTTGACCTATTAATCCTAATCCAATCATTTGTCTTTTCCTTTCGCCAATGCGTTAGCTCCAAAAAATACAGATACAATACCAGCAACAGACACAAAGTAAATGCTTGCCATCGAGCCTAATATCTTGGCGGCTTCTGTTAAACCAAAAATTTCTGCGCCTATCACAGCAAATGGGTATAGCAACATTCCAAACAATGCGAACCAACTCATCGACCTAATCGAGTCACGTTGTGCATCGTCATCTAACATTTTTAAACGCCTGTCTTCCAGAGCCATGCGATCCCACTCGGCCTGATCAATCGTGCCATTTCCATCTACATCAAATTTTTTAAATTCATCCATGTCAATCCGCCAGAGGGTTATCCAGCGCCCTTTGTAGTTTCTTCATTAGTTTATCTTCCAGCTCTTTCATTTCGCCGTTTTGTGAAACTCTAACACGTTCTCTCTGATTTTCAAAGCGCACCTCAGCCTTGTCGATCATCTCCCTGACGCTATCTTCAGATTTTCTTACCATGTCCTCAATTCTGTCAACTTGACCCTCAAGCCGCAACAGATCATCTTTAAGGCCATTTTTAATATCACGACTGTATTCGACGCTTTCCTCGACTTTCTCAGATATGCCTGTAACCTTAGCATCCATCACATCCATTTGTTGTTGGTATGCGGATATGTCTAAACCAGCAATCTCTTCAATCTTTTGCCACATCAGCAAGCCACCATATAGACCAGATCCCACTGTAGACAGGAATGCAAATATTGCTAGTATAGAACCAGCCGTCAGCTTCATGCCCCCAGCTTGTAGTTGGCGTTCAGCTAAACCATCAATACCATCCGCGATTTTAGTTGTATCGACCATTAGTTCTCAAATTCCATATTTGTAGATTGCAGATTTTTCATTGCATTCAGCTCTTCCTGCAACATGCGTATTTCCATTTTGCGCTGTAATAATTCAACCTCAAATAATTTCTGGCATTCAATACGTTTCTTAGGCGCATTTAGTGGAATGACAATGCGTGCATAAATGCCAATATCTTTACCTCTAGCATTCGTATCAAGTCCAGAGATCAGCCCAGTTAATCCATATTCCAGCAGTGTAGACCCAGAGATAGAGTTCGAGCATTCTATGCTACCAGACCTTATCCTATCAGATTGAGTATTGATATTAGGCGTTGGTAGCGCCAGAGAAAGTGACGAGCTGTCGGCTAATGCACTGCCAGCAATTAAGGATAGAATGATTGCATATTTCATTTAGTTTTCTCCATAATTTTTGAGCATATCAAGGATGACACAAATGGCTTAGATTTGTTATCTTTTAGCAGTTTTGATTTTGTGCAAATATACATTGCCCTATCTAAATCAACTTTTCTAACATATACATCAAAATTTACTCTCGTTTTGTAATCGACTTTCATTATCCTATATTTTGACGAAAATGGAAGCCCCACAAAATTTTTATCAAATACACCAATTTGGTAATACTTTACCTCTTCCCTTGAGTTAAAAATTGATAGCTCAAATTTAACAATCCCATTCACTGTGGAATACTGCTTTTTTGGGTAGGCTGGGGTCTGTTCGTGAGCAGATACGCCAGACCCCAATAACGTAGCAATTACAATCGCTTTTAGGTGGGTATACACGATATTGTAGCCTGAGCTGTATACGTTCCGCCTGTAAACGGCTTACCACCGCCATATTCAGCAACGCTTGATATTGCAAACCATGTAGAGCCAGCAGTTGTTAACGAGTAGCTTGTAGTAGCCCCAGCAGTCGTCTTGTTAGTGTCATATGATGACATAGCCGCATCGCTTGTATTCACAACGCTGACAGATCCTGTCCACGTCACAGTGTCATTTAGGGATGGTGATGAGGTAAAAGTTGTTGGATGCGTGATATTAGCTGTGTAGCTATTCGCAATTGCGACATCTATTCTAACCTCTGGATGTATTCCGCCATCGCTTGGGCTTGTACTTAACTTGTTTGCCGTAGGAGATCCAAATACACCACTTTTAGTTGTCTGGATTATACATTTCGCAGACACGTTGCCCACTATATCGACACTATCTGCAAAAGCTGGTGTAGCTAGTGCTAATAGTGGTATTGCTAAATATTTCATATTAACCTCACTTATTGTACTGCATGTCTACCATTTGTTCATGCTTTAGTTGTTGTGCCAAATTAGCCCTTAAAGCTCTTTTGTTATCTGGCATTTGTTTTTGACTTAACTTATGCTTATCTTTGTATATACCACCATTTAGGGCAAGATCATAGTACGTTTGCAAATTGGTTTGGTTGTTGATCATATTAATAAGCTCGTTTTGATTATAATCTTGAAACATAGTCAATGCATTCTCAGCAGACATCAAACCCAGCTCTATTTTTGTTGGCTTGTCATCGTCTTCATCATCCTCTGGGATTTTAGCCTCGTCTGGATATTCGTATTCTTCCTCTTCAATTGCGTCTACAACTGCGTCATCTTCCAATGCATTATAAACCTCAACCTCTGGGATCTCTGGGATAGGCTTCTTATACCCAGCGCAACTTGGATTAAGCTGTGGGTCATAACACTCGTCAACGCGAAATGTATATACAACTGTAGCATCCTTAACAGTGCCATCACCCTCAACTGTGATTGACCCATCGCCCCAATGTTCTAGCGGAATATTATTTAATGGAAATGACTTTGTGATTGTATTCGATGGCACGCCAGACCAATCATCAGTTTCTTTGAACAAGTAACCATCGCCGCCAAAGTTTAGATTACCGACTGTCACCTTCATATCTGCGTCTGTTTCTTTTTCTGTAGTATATCTGTAAATCAGGCCATTTATGTCTACGCCGCCAATTGATGGCAAGACAGATGACATACTCCAGCTCAATCCATTTTTGGCGGCATTTGTACTCGCCCAATAACTATATGGGTCGGCGTTAGAGTAAGAGTAAGAAGAACAAAGTGCTAATGATAACACCCAGCCCAATTTTTGTTTCAGCTTGTTCATCAAAAAGCCTTTCCACTAGATTTTTCTGGTCTTCACTTATACGCGCTTCCACAGCTTTCATCTCCCATTCAAGCCTAGCCTCATCTCCTATTTTCCCATTTATTGGACAGGGCGTGCCAGCGTTTTTCATTGCCTCTTTGACCCTATCATCGACACATAACAGAGCCACACTAGCTACACGCATTCCTAAATCGCTGAGTAGTTTACTTGCTCTAATGCGCTCACAGTTTAGATCCTTCACAGTTTTGCCGCCAGAGATGCCTAATATCTGCGTCTGTACTGCGCCTGAGATCCCCACGACGCACAAATCAGATCCGCTTGTGCTGACTTGTGGTGAGATCGCTGATGGTGGTGGGCTTTGTATAGTTGTATCCATAGACCCACTGGAATTGATATTGGTATTGGTATTTATTGTATCATCTTCAGCATAAACAAAACTGCCAAAAATGATGAAAAAACTTGTTATAAAAAAACGTAGCATTTTACTTCCGTTCTAATATGCGATCCATCTTAGCGTCTATTGCGTCTAGTCTGCTAAACAATCTATTCATTGACGCACTGTTATCGACTTTGGTCACATATTCCTCTCGCGTTCTGTTCAACAGAATTTGTAATCTATTCAACTCTAGAACATATCCGCGTAAAACAAAACCCACAAACGCCAGTGCGAATGTGAGCGTGCCACTCCATAAGTCTGCCATTTCCATCAATATTTCCCCTGCCATACTCGTAAGTCAGCAAATTCGCCTGACATCATTTTTTTTCGGACAACTTCCTGAGCCGCTTGTGTGTCGCTCCATTTAACGCCAGCTTCTTTAAGCCAAACGCCAATTAGAGCCGCATCAACTTGTGCAATTAGCTTATAATCCGACCCAAAGTTATTGCCTGTATTTTGTCGAGCGTATTCAGCGTCACGCATCATCTGGCTACCATCAAATGTGCGCTTTATATTAATTTCGCCGTTGTCGGATATTTCAATCTTTTCGCCTATTTTCGAGCTTGCCATATTATGTTCTCTTAGATTTAGTGCCAGAACATTTCCAGCGTTTACGTGATAAATTCAGTGGGCTATTCGGATTTTTAGCCGCCTTCGGAGATCTTTTCTTTTGACCAGCAGATCTAGCGCAGTATGCGTCACCCTTTTTTGTGCCAGCCCTTACTCTTGGCTTACCATCTTTTGCAAGCCCAGCTTGTCCGTAGCTAACTTTCCTGCCGTTAACCATTTTAGCCTTTGCTTTGCCTTTGCGTGGTGTAGCCATTATTCTTTTTCCCATGCCTCATTAATATTTGGGGTGCTTGGATCATCAGCTTTTAATGTGCCATTTTTATTTCGTGCGCGCTTAACTTTTGTAGCCGCTTTCTTTAACACTGTCTCGCCCTGCAATGCGCCTTTGCGAGATGCGTTAATTGATTTAATTTCAGCGTCAGGTAGCTCAACAATATCACCCTCAACATGCTTGCCAGCAGAGGTAAAAATATTTGGAACTTTTACTGTAACTTTAGCCATTCTATATCTCCTAAAATAAATAAGGGGGGTTTCCCCCCCTTACTATAGTTGTTTTATGAAGTTGTGCAATCAGCTACCATGCCGTTTGCCGCTTCAGATTTACATACCAATGTGAGTTCAGTGGTTAATTGTCTTTTCGAATTATCCCCTGTCTTACTTAGTTCAACATTTTTCATTGGACGTAGAGTAGCCACTTGCCATGTATCATCCTGCATGATGAATACGTCACGCGATCTGTTTTCCCTTGATGGTGTGAAGCTCACCTCACCAAATGGTGTCAGATATATAGATACTGAGTTAATTACACGCTCATCAGCACCTACCACGTTTGCACGCTGGTTGTTGTTACCAGTGAATGCTAATGCTTTGTTCATTTGGAACGCTGACAAGTAACAAGATTTAATTCCTGTTCCGCCATTTTCCCAAATGCCCTGCATTACTGTATCAAAGTTAGCTTGTGTGAAAGCCGCCTGAGTACCATCAGTACGTGCATCTGTACCATCACCAGTAGCGTCTGAACCACCAGATCCTGCAACAGTGTTTGATGTCAACCATGTTGGTGCGCCAGCAAGCTCACGCGCCGCAGTTGAAGAACCAGCCACTTTAGCATTGTTATCGAAAAGAGCCTTTTCAATGTCCAATTTCATAGCTTTACCAGCTTTTAAAATTTGGTAGCTCATTTCTTTATCTTTAGCTATTTTTGAAAGACCCTCGTCAGTGTCACTGACAATTATTGCGTCTTTAAAAATCTGGCATCTATTGTTCAAACGAGTAACTCCAGTAACCGCAGTTGCTGTAGTATCATCACCCTCGATGTGAGCGTTAGCCGCAGATGATCTTAATGTATCTGTTGACCATTCATGCAAAGTTGACTTTGCAGTTGTCTTTTGAGACTTACTCATGAAGGGAACTTCATCGGGTGAAATGTTATAAATAATATCTTGGATGTCCTCCTTGATACTATTTGCGTTATCATACGAATCGTATGTATTACTAGGTTGCGCCATATTATTGTGTCCTTTCAGAGACTTAGAAGACTAACTTAATGTTAATCATTGTTTAACATCAGGCTCAATGCGTCATTGATTGAACCTGTTTTCATTAAGCGCTCTTGCGCCTTTTTTCGCTCTGCTTCCACGCCAGTTGATTTTCGCTTCTTTACGCCAGCTTTAACGACAGGGCGAGCTTTTTCGCCTTTTGCCTGCGTAGCCTTACGCTTAGATTTCAGCTCCCGATATTTCCTCGCGTCGTTCAATGCTTCGATGTATCTCGCGTCAGTTACCATAGACATTTCGTCTTCAGTAAATCCGTAAGCTACACCAGTTTGAACCAGCGATTGTTTTAATGCTTCACCCTTAACAGGATCTGCAATCTCTGGGATACGTTTTCTAAGCACCTCGGCCTGCTCTTGCAGATACGACTGATGCGCCTGCGCCTGAGCTTGCTGTTGTTGCTGTTGTAAAGTTTGAACCTGATACATTGACTGATCGTATGCAGTCTTCGCCTCGTCGTACTTCATCTTTTGTTCCATGTATCCGATTGGATCACTTTCAAAAAGTTCAGAACTAGGGGGCGTAGGTGCTACCAACGATCCATTTTGTATCTGGCTTGCTAGACCAAGAGCTTGCGCTTCTCGCTTCGCTATTTCGGCTTCTTTCTGCTCAAACTGCTTTCGCACTTGTGCTATTTCTTGAAACCTTTTGTTAATCGCCTTCTGTCCTGCGGCGTCACGTTGTAACTCAGCCTCTGTCCAATATTGCTTCTCTCCGTCTACTGTGACTTCGATCATTCTTTCTTGGTCAGGCTCAGTGTCATCTGCCTCTGGGTCTTCGTAGTCGATCTCGCTATCATCATCGCTGGATAGCTCTTCAGCGTCATCTGAACCCTCGTCTACAGCTTCCATTTCTTCAGCTTCGCCGTCGCTAACTGCTTCCACTTGTTCTGGAGCTTCGTCCAAATTTTGTTCCTGATCTTTTTCCGCGTCAGGTGTTACGATCATGCTGTCTACAGCTTCTTCTAGTGTAGTCGATGACATCGGTGCTACTTCCTTTGTTTATCAAGAATTACCTCTGCCGATATTGCGGCGTCGAGTGTAATTTCGATTTCGTTTAAAGCCCTCACTATTGAATGAGCTTCCTCACGCACATCTACGTCTGATGCACTACTTTCAGCGAAAATCTTCATTTGATCTTCGCGAACATTTTTTACAAACTTTTGAAAAGCCGTATCGTTTTTTAAACGTCTGGCCTCTTCTGCTTCTATTCTTATAACTTGCGCCATTATGACATATTTCCTTGTGCAATGCCACCAATCATGCGGTTTTTATCTTGCTCCGCCTTAACTCTGGCAACGTCTACTTTAGTGCCATACTCGCCGTAAATCTTGGCGGCGTCTACAAGTAAATCTTGCGCCATTTGATCGCGTTTCAAGTCATCAGCCTGAGCATTTTTCGCCATATCCATTTGCAACTTGGCGGCGTCTGCCTGCATCTTAGCTTGCACTTTCATTTGCTCTGCCTGCAAGAATGCGGCGTTTGGATCTTGTGCTTGACCCTGAGCCTCTTGTGCCGCCTGCTGTTGTTGTAGCATCTGCATCTCGATCTCTTCAGTAATAGGTGCAAAATACCTGTCAGCATTTCGTATTCCTGCAACTGCCAATTGGTCAGCTAGTGTATTTCTGATATTTGTGAGGCTTACTAGACCATTTTGTGCGCCATATGTTTGATATACGAGCTGTTGCATTTGTAGGGCTTGGTTAAGCGCCATTGCTTTTTCCTCTTCCCTGCCAGTGCCTAATCCGACATTGATCATCACGTCCATTGAGCCATCCCAGATGCGTGGATCTACAGGCACAAACGAGCCGTTCATTCTCATCATTTGCTCTTCGTCAATATTCTTGTGTGTCAGGCGCAACATAAGGCCAAACAGGTCTTTCATGCCATCTGCAAGGTTTCTCACCATTACTTCAGTTTGACCAGCTCCAGCCTGTATTGTGGCCTGCACAGCCGCTTTAGTTGTAGACTGCATTGCATCTGGATCTAACCCCATAGAGGCTCTGGATACGCCTGTTTTCGTCTCTACGAGGCCATCCAGATAGGTTAATGCGTTTAATGTCTGCCCAGCGTGAAATGGTACTGATAAATCCTGCACTTGACCCATTTGTTGCATACGCACAATTGAGCCAATTTCATTGTTTAGTAAGTCATCAATATTAACGCCAGCCGTCACTGCCATGCGTGGATTATTTGTCATCGCCACGTTATCTAATATACCACGTAAAACTGATGTCGCCGCATCCTGATCGTCCATAACAATCTCAGCTAGGGATCTGCCGTAGAAAGTGTGTGGCTCTGGATCTATCTCAAATTTAGCAAATGGCACTTCATCGCATGGCTCTAAATCAAGCAACTTATACTTTGTGCCGCCACAAGTTATTTTATGTAAAATAGGCACGCCAGTTCCATCCGCATCAATACGCATATAAGCCTGCGTAATAGTTACGTTTTGCATAGCTGGGTCTGCTGGATCTTCGTCGCTGAAGTCAGTGTCATAACCACGTCTGGCAAATTCCTCGCTAGATGAAGTATCGCCGCCGCCATCGAAACTGTCTAATCCAAAGATTTCATCTGGGTCAAAGCCCATCGCAATTGCGTCGCCAGCTCTCATCTCAGTTCTGTGAGCCACCACATACGCATCCTTTAGTGTGCGTGCGTCACGACTAATGAAAAATTCCTCTGGTGGTACACTTTCAATGCACAACTCGCCTTTTTCTTTTTGGCGGCTAATCTTTGCGCTGTGAATAGGCATCTGCATCTCCATGCCCATTTCATCAATCTCAATCGCCATTTCCACGCTGTGTTCCAACACTGTCACGTCATCTGCATCGATTAGGTATGTGTACTCATCGTCAGATAAATCTGTATATGTGAATATTTCAGCTTCTGGATATGTCATCCAATATGCCTTCACGATACCTTGCTTTTTAACAAGTGCATCTTGGAACGCATCGTTAATTACGCGATAACCATTTAATCTGGTAAATTCGTGGTGCATAAATTCTGTCGCTTGGTCTGCCATAGCCACATCCTCAGCGCCGCGTGGTATGTACTCCACTGGCTTTGCAGTGCTTAGGAATATACGCATCAAACTTGGCTTTACAGCTCTTACAGTGTCACGCACTTTTGTAGCCACAACGCTACTGCGACCAACTTCGTGACCTAAGTGAACCTCGCCATCGTAATATTCTTGTGCCTTAATTCTATCTTCAGCAATCTCGCCCTCGACAAAAGAAACTGCATCCTCAATGGCATCCGAAACTATACCCTCGATTTCAATTATAGATTTTGGTTTTAGTTCCATGTTTTTTCCTACTGATTAACTGTTTCTTCGGCTGTCATTAATCCCTTATTAATCAAATAAGCTCTTAACGCGGCTTCAGCTCTTTCCTGCCCAGCGCCGCTTAACTTTCTGCCACCAAGTACGCTTTTGACTAATGCATCAACATTTTGCTGTTGCATCTTTCCTGCGGCATATTTCGATCCGCTAGTAGCGGCTGATGTACCTAGCACAGTGCCGCCAACTATAGCTGGATCGGACATTCCTGCCTTCTCTAAGACATACGCAGAGCCGCCGCCAGTTGCTATGAGGCCAGTGGGGTTTGTTGGGGCAAATTTACCTATAAAGTTTAGTATATTTTCTGTTGTTCCACCTTGCACAATATCTTTCATTTGCTGAATTTCGTCAGGCGACCAGCCAAACTCTTTGCCTTGTATGAGGCGGTTGGTAAATGTTCTAAATTGGTTTCTTAGCGCTTTGTCAAAATTAAGATTTGAGTCAGATCTATTTCGAGCAAGTTCAACTATTGTATCAAGAGTATCAGCCTTACTAGCTCTGTGATACATAGCGTTTGCTATTTTTATGTCATTATTAACATTCCCCGAAACTTCCTCGAAAATATTTAATATTTTACTTATTGCTCCAGCATCAGTTCCGCCGTCGGCACGTTTAAGAGCATCTAAATATCTAGCCTTTAGGTTTTTACGAAAAGTAAGCATTGCCGAGCCATCCATTGCCTTACCAGCTTTGCTCTTAAACATATTATATAAGTTACTAGCCCCTGCGCCAATTTTAGTGTCTAATCCAAGATCTGGGTCTAGCAACCCTTCACGGCGCATCATTTGATCAACTGCATCAAACATTTGTTGAGTTTGATCACCAACAATTACAACGCCTTTTTGCTTTTGCTTTTCATATATAAGACTTGCCGCTTGCGATAACTCAAGAGAGCTTGTTGGCGCATCTGGATTTTTAGTTAAAAGTTTTGTTGTTAGTGCATTACCACCAACGCCGACTGTAGCCCCTACGATCTCTGCCAGCATTTTTGCTGTTGGGCTATTAGGAAATATTTGCTCTGCTGTAGTGCCAGCAACACTTGCAGGAAGGCCAATTGCGGCTTCAGTGCCAACAAATTGCGCTGGTTTATTTTTTATATAGTTAGCTGTATCCTTCACCACTTCCTTAACTGTATTTAATATATTTGGAGATTGTTGTGCAACTTGACCAATCTTCTGCCCAGCAACTAGAGGTGCTGACGCAACTAGAGGCGGTATTGAGCCAAGCATTTCGCCACCAGACCTTACATATTTTTGAGCTGTAGTTTGAGGAGCAACGTCTGATATTGCATTGCCGCCAGTTAAATAATCCATTCCCTTTTCTATACTTGAAGAACCACCGAATGGGGCATCTCCTACGTCAACGCCTAGTTTACTCAACCCAGCCGCCGCCATATCTACAGGAAAACCAAACCCACTTGCCAAGGCTTGATTTATGCCAGACGATGCTTGCTCAAGCATATTCGTATCACCTACAGGGTTAACTTGCTCTTTAGCTCGCCTGTCTAACTCAGCTTTAAACTTGACCATATTAATAGTGTCATCGTTTGCTGTGGCACTTTTTAAAGCATACTGTATTTCTTCTGTGGTTTTTTCTGCTAAGTTTATATCGCCCATCTTTAATTAACCTTTTACTTTAAAATAATTATTAGGATCTACTTTTTCAAAGACAGGGTTAGCCTCAGTAAATTTAGCTAATAATATATTAAATCCTGTGTCCAATATTCCATTTTGTTCAATATATTGGTTTGCCATTTGTTGTATCAAAAGTTTTCTGTTAGCAATTTTTTGTTGCATTGATACTAAGTTTCGATTTGACTCTATAGTCTTATCTAGGCTTGGCTGAATATCCACAACAAATTGACGATCACCCTCTGAGAAACCAGCGCCTAACGAGCCACCCATACTATCCAAAACAAGTTGGGATGTAATGGATCTAAATGTTTCCATACTTGAGACATTTGCTGGATCTCCACCTAATGCTTCAACAATTTTCCTTGCCTCATTTAAACCTTCTGTCAGCGCTCCCGATTTAAATGCTGGGTCTGCCATAAGGTTTTCTAACTGCCTAGACCTCATTAATATGTTTTGTGCATTATTGGCATCTTTAGTAATGTTTTTGAGCATATCGACGCCGTATTCACCTATACCCTTTTCCCACGCATCTTGAGTTTTAGTGGTAATATTAGTAGTAGACTGCTGTAATTTTAAGAAATCAGTAAAAGATCCAGCAAACCCACCATCCTTAGCCGCTTTGTAATCTTTCATTTTAGTTGTTCTATTGTCTTTAGGATTTAATCTGTTTGCCGCAATCGCAGATAATACATTGCCAGCCGCACTTGGGTTAGCTCTAATTATCGCCGCCATGTCAGCCATGCCATTAGCTTCAAGATATTCAATTGTCTTATTAACGTCACCAGCTTTAACTCTTTGTGCGCCGCGTTGCCTAATAGCCTCGCCGCCTCTCAGCTCTGGTAAAATTAGTGGGTCTAATGCTTGTGCAAAATTTTCCAAGCCAGATAATCCTGTCGTGTTAGATCTCTGGTTAAACTTATCAAATAACCCAGCTAGGCCAGTTCTTGGCTGTGGTTGCTGTTGCATCTGAGTTTGCCCACCGCCAGTTACCAGAGGATTAACTTGCTTTTGAATTACCTGTTGCTGTTGCACTGGGTAATTTCTTTGCAAATTTGTTTCTTCTAGTGGGTTTCTGCTTGGAAATCCTATCATTAGCTTCTTGCTCCCATTACATTAGCTCCGAGCTGTAAGTAGTTGAAAAGGCCAGGTTTCATGCTGTTTGTGGTTGATGATTGATTAGGCGTTGCGCCCAATGCCGCCAGTGGCGCAGACAGAGCCGCAAGTGGAGATCCAGTGTATCCTGCATATTGTGCCTTAGCCGCATCAATAAGCGCCTGTTGCATTCCCTGTTGTAGAATACCTTGTTGCGCCTGTTGATTTTGAATTGCTTGACCAGTGCCAAATGCCTGTTGACCTAATGCACCCATTTGATTTGCCGCCTGCAATCTTGCTTGGTTAGCCCCAGATAGTGCATTCTGGTTTGCCACTTGAGCCGCCATAGCTTGTGTTGCTCCAAACTGGTTTGCTTGATTTTGCGCCGCTTGGTTTGTGAGTGCCATCTGATTAGCCGCACTTGACCCAAATTGAGCCGCTTGGTTTTGCGCCGCCATATTAGCCGCCGCCGCTTGGTTTGCGGCTGTTGCTCCAAATTGACCAGCCTGATTTAGCGCCGCCTGATTTGCTAAGTTTGACTGTTGACCAAATCCAGCAGTAGTTGTGCCAGCCGCTAAATTTGCCTGCTGGTTAGCTAATGCCGCTTGCTGGGCTGTTCCTATGTCCTGCATAGCCATCTGCTGTGCTTGGGTGTATCCAGCTTGTCTAAGGCCAGATGCAGTTCTAGCCGCCTGATCAGCAAACGCACGATTTGTTTCAGCTTCAGCAATGCCCTGACGAGATCCGCCAAATGCATTCGCAGATGTTGCCTGAGCGCCCAATTGGTTTTGAGCCATTAATCTTGATCGCTCAATGTCACGTAATGACTGATCCACAACTTGGCTCTCAAATGGGTTTGTGTATGCGCCTAGATTTGTATTTGCCAATTGACCAGCCTGCACGTTTTGAGCCGTGACTGTCGGAGATTGTCCGATAGTGGACGCCCCATAATTTGCGCTAGTCATTGCGCTTGGGTTATATCCAGTGGCCTGAGCGTTTGCCGCATTATATGCAGTTGGCCTTATAGCTGTTGGCGCAAAATTCATTGCCTGTTGCGTGCCTTGCATCGCCTGTTGCAATCCGCCAGCCGCCGCTTGATTTACGTTAAAACCGCCCTGCGGCCTGATCTGTCCACCACCAGCCATATTAAGCCTCTTTTCTTTTATAATTTGTCATCTTATTCATTCCAACCTGTCATTGCCGCTTTTGTGCCAGCCGCTTTAGTAAACTGCGCCCTATTTGCATCGACCTGTTTCTGCTGATCTCTATCATTTTTTCGCTTTTGCTCTTCTTGTGCCTGCTTGAGACGTTTCGCCATTTGTGCTGTCTGCATATCAACCCCAGTTTCTGGGCTTATACCAGATATTAATGCCGCACCAGCGTTTGAAAAAACAGATGGTATTCCTGTCAAATTGGACATTTGACCACTCATCAACGATCCACCATATGAACCACCAACGTTGTCTGGGCGAGCTACTCTATTTCCGCTTGCGTCTTCATATGTCCCTTGTAAAAAATAACCATTTGAAGGATTTTGAAATGATGTTGGTATAATGTTAGAAATACTTTTAAGGCTATCCATCATGCCCATATTAGCTGTGCCTCTTAAATTCATAGCTAAATCTTCTTGAGCCATTCGTTGATCAGCAGTCATGTTATTCATTTGCTCAGCAGTCATGTTATTACCAATTGTATCACGTTGATAATTATAATTTGGCGCTATTGTGCTTGATAAAGAGTTGATTTCATTTGGGCTTAAATTAGAGCCATATGCAATCATATTTGCCCTTTGCTCATCAATTTGACGTTGTTGATCTCTGTCATTTTTTCGCCTTTGCTCAAATAATTCAGCTTCCGTTAAATCTGGCTGTAACATATTGCCAAGATCTCCATTTATTGGTGCGCTTGGCATACGGAATATTGGCGGCGCTAAATTTGGATCATACCCTTCTTTATATTGTGGCTGTAAGCTACCAGTAATGTTAATGCCTCCAAGATCGCCACTCATTGGAGCTGGGTAATATGAGCTGTTAGCTCCATAGTCTGTGGTATTAGCTCTGAAGCTAGGGTTTTGGCCTTGCATTTCCAAATTAACGCCGCTTCCAATTCCAGCATTATATGGATCATTGTATGAAAATCCAGCATTAGGGTTTACAAAAAAACTATCAATTGCCGCCTTTTGGTTTGGCCTAAAATAACCTAATGTATCCACTGCATCTTGGAACATTGGAGCTGATGAATAACCTGTCACACCATTTGCGTAAGTTTGTGGCGCACCCATGTTGCCCATAATATCAGTGCCGCTTGTCGGTGTAGCCATGCCAAATGCATTTGCAGTATCAGCCGTATTCTGAAAAGACGCCTGTTGCATTGGATTAAAAGCCGCAACGTCTGCGCCGTAGTATGGTGTATACCCTACTTGGGATATTAAATCTGCTTTTGCTAAATTAGCTCTTGCCGCATCTTCAATATAATCTGGTACTGTTATTTCTGAAGTGGTTGAGCCACCTTTTCCGCCTGACATTATGTTAACTCCTTAATGTATGAGGAATGCAGTTGATCCCAACCATGTTCCGATAGTGGTTTTTTCCATCCAGCGCGACCTGTCATCGTCAATGCTGAACACCCTTGAGCCTTTGCCCAATTAATTACGTCAGTGTGCATATCCATTATTTGATCCAACTCGCCGCCACCAAGAAAAATATTTAAATGCTTCAAATTAGGATATAACACAATTTCTGACACTATGCACCCCCTTGGTGTAGGCCAAAGTTGCATTGTGCCTGCCTTAATGCCTTCTACTACATGAATAAAATCGTGAGTACCGCCAGAATACTCTAAAGCGGCCTCGATCCATTCCCTGCAATTTTCAATTATTTCATCCATGTGTCCTCGTTATAGATAGTGTAGAGGCTGGTAAAGCTGGCACTGATCCAGACGCCGCAGTGTAATTTAAGAAGCCACTTGTGTTATCCATCATATAATTTACTTCAAGATAATCTCCAGCCGCCAATGTGAATATTTGCGTTCGACTTGTGACCATTGTGGCATTATTTTGGTGCATCGCAGTAGTCATAGCGCTATTTGCTACGGCAGTGCCATTGACGCTAGGCCAAAAATAGAAATGCACTGTGCTTGAGCTTGTCGATGATATTTGTGCAGAAAAAGATACAACATATTCGCCAGCTTCTTCAAACACAATTCTACTTGTTGGCGTGCCTTGCGTAATTCTTGAATTGCCAGATGGCACGTCATAGGTCAGCTTGTATGCCGTATTTGCTAGAGCTGGTGTAACATCTGATGTTTTAATAAAATTAGCGTGTCCACCCTCAACAACAATTTGCCGAAATTCTCCGCCTTTTGACACGACAGGATATTTGTAAATCCTATTCCACATGAGAGTTGCGTCATCAGATGCGTTTTCTTCGCCATTCTGCTGAACCAATGTGGATCGTGTTTGTGATAAATGCTGAACAAGCCTACGACCCCACGTCCGCCAATCGTTGCCAATGACGTCTGGAGCTTTCTGTGGTTGTTCGCTCATCTCGCTCCACCAGCCGTAACATTAAGTCTATTTATTCCGACACGCCAATCAGCTAGATTAGCCGCGTCAATCCTGAGTTTGACTTGCCTGCCTGTAAATCTCAGTGACGTTGGATTTGACATAGAGAACGCGCCATATGATCGCTCTTCGCCATTCGGGTAAAACCTCGTCTTAAATGTAACTGTCACGTCACCCTGCGTCTTTTCATCTGGGATCATCTCTGTGACTGACATTACATTCTCGCCAGTGCCTAACGCAATTGATCCACTTTCAGCAAATGGCGTGAGTGAACCATAATCAAAGCCAATCTCATGCTCGTATAACTTGTTGTTTTCTGCGCTTGCCCATATTGGCTGGCGATATGTACCCATATCAAATCCAGCAGTTCTGCCTAGCTCACCAATGTACCACGTATTCTCGACGTAGTTATAAACGCAGTATCTGTCATTTTCTGTACTTGATCCAGATGGGTAGAACCAGAATATCTCGCCGTATGTGCTGTTTGTCACTGCAAAAGTTTTTGATATTTGTGCGCGGTTTATATCGGAGAATACATAGTCTGATATTTCGCTTTCGATTTGTTGCACTGCGCCGCCTGCGTATGCATAGAATGAGTGATTACCCATCCAGAATGCACCCTTGTCAACTGATGCTATGGCCTTGTTTGCTATTAATCCGCAACTCGCTCCAACACGCTCAATGCCGTAGACATATGGCGCACCAATATAATTTGCTACGTGGGCGTCCATGCTTGTTAATATTAGAGTTTGACCCTGCACACGTATGCCAGCCATAATTCTGCCGCTTGTGTTAAGCTCTAAATCACCAGCTTCATTTGTTGCGGCTGGCGTCCATGTGGAGCTATCTTCCCTGTCACACCATTGCACCTTGCGTTGATTTCCGCCTGCACCTAGTGCAAACAAAAATCTTTCTTCAGTTACGACAATGCTTTCATTATTTGTTGGTGCATTTGATAATACTGCGGCTGGTGTGGAATTGTCTGTTTGCCACTCATAAATTTTTCCATCATCCTCATTACAAGCGACAAGGTATTCACCCCACGTATCTAATGACCAAGTTGTTGCAGGCTGTATTCTCGCTGTATCTGGACGAGCCACGCCATAGGCATACTGCCCAAAGTAACTTCCACCATATCCTGTAAATGCCTCGGCATCTTCACGTCCAGCAGTTAACCCAACTGGTGTTATGTCGTGTCGCACACCTTGTGATGTCCAAGTATAAAGTTTGTTATATGTGCCGCCAGCAATAAACCTATCTTGGTCATTTGCAATCCAAGTAATTAATCCACGAATTTTAGCATTAGCCGCCGTGTCTGATCGAGTACGCCAACCACCCATTGGACGCATTGTGCCATCGACCCATCGGATTAAATTGGCGTCGCGCCAACGTCCAGATGCTTGTAATTCAGTACCATTTCGGTAAATGCCAGCAGGAATATCTAGTGGTATTAGTGGCATGTTTACCTCATTGGTCTAAGTTACTGTGACTATAACATATTTTTGTAGTTATTAACAATATAACCTTTATGTTGGCTTTGTAGGCCATGTCACTGTGTTTGGAAATCCAGATTGATCTGGCAGGTTAAGTAAGTCAGTTCGGTATTGTGTCCACTCTGCTTGTTTAGCATCAGTAAGGGCATCCCAACGCAAAGGGTTTGTTACTATAGGGTCTACTACTGTCGTTAGTATGCCATCTCTTTTATGACGAACAAAAAACGCCGCTTCATTGTCTTCTTTATCTTGATCTAATGTAATTTCGAGTGTCTCTAAATTAACCTTATGGTTTAAAGAATACTCAGTTTCTGAAGATACATAAGAAAAACCCACCCACTCACCTTCGTTAATCACTGGCTCTGCACCTTTGCTTTTAGCGGCTATTTCACCAGTGCTGTCGTTGTAAAAATAATAATACATTATTTATAATCCTTTTATATTTATGCTATCTTGCCCCAAGAAACTCTTTTTGAGCCACTACCAGTGCCACTTATTGTAATGTTGCCTGATGTGTAGATAATACCAGAAACAGACACTGCAAAGCCACCAGACGGCAATACTGATTGACCATTAGTAAATGAAGGTGAACCATTATCCCAAAGGAAACTGTCAAAGTACCCATCTAAAACATTTGTGGAACTTAAATTTACAGCTCCGTTAGACCCATTCCCACCAAATATAGTACCGACAATAAAATAAGCCCCAGCACCACCTGTAGTAGTAATAGAGTTAGTGCTTAAATTTGCTTCTGCCGATGCACTAACTGTAAAAGAAGAACCTACGTTACCACCGCCGCCTGCCGCCGCAGAGGTAATACCTGTAATATGACCATAAGTGTCTACAGTAATATCTTGGATAAAATTTGAGCCAGAATTATTTACAGAACCTTGTGAGGATGTGTCCGAATGGCTTAGTGTAACTGTACCAGAAGTACCGCCACCAGATAAACCAGAGCCAGCAGTAACGCCTTGAATATCACCAGTT
>Ga0129351_1000320_pt1 | contig 17755 bp, 25 predicted proteins | sample CPBDNA_8_FD_94423 | JGI IMG/M metagenome (GOLD analysis project Ga0129351, IMG submission 94423) | Freshwater to marine salinity gradient microbial communities from Chesapeake Bay, USA - CPBay_Sum_27_0.2_DNA | ecosystem: Environmental > Aquatic > Marine > Coastal | place: USA: Chesapeake Bay... | reverse complement strand
TTTGTAGATGGAACAAGTAAAGGAGATTGGCAATGGGCTGCTGTTAAAGCAATTCCATTAGCAGAAGGAGACAAAAAGGTATCTGACGATCAGACTCATAAGATGGATATGAAGAATCTTAAGCACTATGCTGAGAAAGACTTTATGGATGCATTAGAACAAATAGGATTTTTTGCAGTAGAATGACAATTAGTTACGCAGTAACAGTATGGAATGAGATGGAGTATATTCAAAAGCTCTTACCATTCTTACTAGAAAACAAAAGAGAAGAAGACGAGGTTGTAGTTAGATGGGATGAGTCCGGACCTAAAGAGGTATGGGAGTACCTCTCAAGCTTAGAAGGTATTAAGTTAGCTAAAGGACCTTTTCACAAAGACTTTGCTCGGTGGAAGAACAACCTCAACTCACAATGCTCTAAAGATTATATCTATCAGATTGATGCTGATGAGATGATTGATGAGTATACAATGAGATTACTTCCTCAGGTACTTGAGATGAATGAAGTAGAACTCTTAGCAGTACCTCGAATTAATACAGTCAAGGGATTAACTGAAGAGCATATTAAGAGATGGGGATGGAATGTAGATGAGAAAGGTTGGGTTAATTTCCCAGACTATCAAACTAGGATCTATAAGAATGATCCACGAATCAGATGGCACGGTAAGGTTCATGAGAAGATTATAGGACATGCAACCTTTGCAGCCATGCCAGCATCACCAGAGTGGTGCTTACTTCATCATAAAGAGATAGAAAGACAAGAAAAACAAAATAGTTATTATGACACGTTATAAAGTTGGAATCATTGGTAATGGCTTCGTAGGAGAGAGCCAAGCATTTGCTTTTAGTCCTACCTCAGAGGTACGTATCTTCGATATTGATCCTTTAAAATCTACTCATACTTTAGATGAAGTACAGGAGAGTGATTTTGTATTTGTATGCGTACCTACTCCTATGAAGAAGGATGGTAGTCAAGACATCTCATACATTGAGAATGTATTTGATAATGCTATAGAAGGACCTATCTACATCATCAAGTCAACTATACTACCTGGTACCACAGCAGGATTAATTAAGAAGTATACTAACCTATCTATCGTATTTAGCCCAGAGTTCTTGACTGAACGTACTGCTAAGCTTGATATGCTAACCCAGGCTAGAATTATCTTTGGGGGACATTTAGCACTAACTGAAAAAGTAGAAAGCTTATTTGCTCAACGCTTTATGAATCGTCACTTTATTCATATGGATACTACTACAGCAGAGCTTGTCAAGTATATGAACAACACATTCTTTGCTACTAAAGTATCTATCATGAATGAATTTAAAAGATTATCAGACGCTTTAGGAGCAGATTGGGGTAAAGCTTTATATAGCTTTGCTGCTGATAGCCGTATCGGAGATAGCCACCTACACGTACCAGGTCCAGATGGACGAATGGGTTACGGAGGTACTTGCTTCCCGAAAGACGTTAACGCATTAGTTACTTTAGCAAGAGAGTTAGATGTACCTTTAAATGCTATTGAAGGAGGCTGGAAGACTAATCTAGAGGTTAGACCTGAGCAGGATTGGAATAGTATGAAAGGTAGAGCAGTAAGCGAATGATTAAGATAAAGTTATATGAGCTTGACAAGCATAGGAACGAGACTACATTCCGTCCTTATCTAGCAGCTCAAGATCTATTCAGAGAAGTTGGCATTGAGTTTACTCAAGGCGACAGTTATGACTTTGCCTGGATAGCTCAAGCAAGCTTTATGAATAAGAAAATCTCTTTAGAGGAGTCTACTGAGAAAGGATTAGAGTTCCTTGAGGCAGTCACCGGAGATTACTTTCTACTAGATGGACAAGATGCTCCTACACTCATCGGTGCTTATGAAGTATTCAAAGAGAGTAAAGCAATCTACTTACTGAAGAATACTCTCTACAAAGATCGTAACCTATACAAACAAGCATGGGTTAACGGAAGGTACTACTGGGGCGAAGGTAATTATAAGTGCGAGGACTTTGATAGATATTCAGAGAGAATAATTCTTAGTGGAACTAACTGGCTATCTACTGTGCAGCCTCAATGGTATGATTACAGAGCTCCTAAGCAGTATGATATGTCTGCTCTGTTTAGTTACCCAAGTAAGACTCCTGTCTATGAGCATGAACTACATCAGAGTAAAGCTTACGATAAATACAGAAAGCCTTGCATTGATGCTGTTAATAACCTATCTTACAATGTAGCTAAACTAAAAGACGGAGAGAAGCTACCACAACAGGAGTACTATCAAAAGATGTTTGACAGTAAGATTGTCTTAGCTCCATTTGGATATGGAGAGATGGCTCCTAGAGATGTAGAAGCAGTTATGTTCGGCAGTATCTTACTTAAACCTGATATGAACTACATCGAGAGCGCACCTATGTGGTATGAAGATGGGAAGACATATATAAGTTGTAAGCATGACTTTAGTGACTTAGAGGAGAAGGTAGATTATATACTCACTAACTATACTACCTTACAGCAAGAGATGACTGAGTATGCTAGGCAGAAGTTTGTAGAGCTTTACCATCCATCACATAGAGTGCTACATATTTACAATCTACTAAAAGAATTACCAACAGTACAATGAAGTTTGCTCTAGCATGTGATAGTAGTAATGTACGTTCGTACTACGCTAAAGAAGGTAAAGTCTATACGCTTTATGGAGCTCCTTATAATAGGGTTCACCATATTAAGAATGAATGCCTGATGGGCTTCTGGAATTATCCGGTATTGTTTGATGGATACTTTATTAATTTAAAAGAAGAAGAATACCCATTTGAAGACTTTGATATCATCTTTGCTGCTATAGAAGGTAACATAAACTACTTAGATATTTTAAGACAACTATACCCCAACGCAAAGATAATAGGTACAATAAAAGAAGCAATTAAGAATAAAGAAGTTCGTAATGAACTTATTAAGCGTACAGATAGCTTTGCAATACCGTACCTTACATTTGACTTCTTTACCGAGTATGGCTATGACACTCCAGACACATTCTACAGAATACCTCAGCCAGTTAATATAGAATACCTCCAGGAACATTTCATGGTTAATAAACGAGAGTACATTTTTGATTACAGTAACACCTGGGTAGGTGGCCGCAAAGGACCTAACCAGCAACTACTATCCAGATTAGGGTACCAAGTTAAACAAGGTAGCCATTCTAACTGGCATGAGTTTATAGATATGTGGAAAGGATCTAAGTATATGCTTAATTTAGATCCAACTAATAACTTTGGACAGCAAGCTACTCAATGCGCAGCATTAGGTACAGTTATGGTAGGAGGACATAACGATGCTCATAAGATTCTTTATCCTGAGCTAGCTACATGTGATATGGATAAGCTAGTAGACTTATTTAACAAGCTAGAGTCTAATCCAATTTATTATAAAGAGGTAGTCAACTACGCCAGTAAAAAGGTACAAGAGATCTATTCCTTTAATACAGTACGTAGACAAATTGAATCGTTATGAAGATAGGCTTTATAGTTACATCACATTGGTCAGAAAGGATTCGTCCTCAAGGTGATGAGTTGCTTAGGAGGTATGTTGATTCAATACTTAAGCACTGTACGTACGATTATAACATTTACATAATCGACAATCAATCAGAGTTCACTCTACCTGCTTACGAAGTACCTACTGTCAAGTATACACGCATTGACAATCAATATGAGAAAGGCTTAACAGGAGCCTGGAACGTAGGACTATATACAGCTTACTCAGACGGATGCGATATACTTATCAACTGTAACGACGACTTATGGTTTAGCGAAAGTATTAATAGATTTATTGAACATATTGCCTCAGTTAGTAACCCAGATAGGGTTTACTCTACACTCACTAACGGAGTGCTTTCCGGACCTCATAAGAGCTCAGGACCAAGAGAGGGTACTCAGACACTACCGTGCACTAACGGCAATAATGTTATTAACGGCTTCTTATTTGCTATCACAAAAGAGCATTATGAGAAGTTTAGATACAATTCAAACGAATACTTTCCTCTTAAGCATCCCAACGATGGAGGAGATGGTAAATGGGGAGGTCAAGAAGGATACTGGATTGAATTATCCGCTAAAGGGTTATCAGGTTTAATCTATAACGATGTGTTTGTTGAACATACAAAGTTCAGAGCATGGAAGACTGCTAAAAATATAGACAATGAAAGGTAAAGTTTTAATCACAGGTGTAGCTGGCTTATTAGGATCAAGATTAGCTGATTGGATTATTGAGAACCATCCCGAAGTTGAGGTGCACGGTATAGACGACCTTAGTGGAGGTTATCATGAGAATATTAATCTAAAAGTACAGTTTAATAAGTTAGATTTATCTAGAAGTAATCACGCATTAGAGGCTGTCTTTGATAGGATTAGGCCTGATTATGTATTCCATTTTGCTGCTTATGCTGCAGAAGGGCTATCACCTTTTATTCGAACATACAACTACGATAACAATCTAAGATCAACAGCTGCTATTGTTAATGAATGTATCAGGTATGATGTTAAGAGATTAGTCTTTACTTCTACTTTAGCAGTATACGGACATGGTCAAGGAGGAGTCTTTGATGAGAGTCATCAACCAACTCCTATCGATCCTTATGGTGTAGCAAAGTATGCCTGTGAGATGGATATACAGATTGCTGGAGAGCAGCACGGATTAGATTGGTGCATACTCAGACCGCATAACGTTTATGGTATCAAGCAGAACATCTGGGATAAGTATAGAAACGTTTTGGGTATATGGATGTACCAGCACATCAACAATATGCCGATGTCTATCTTTGGAGATGGATCTCAGACTAGAGCATTCAGTTATGTTGACGATAGCTTAGAGGCGTTATGGAATGCTGCAGTACTGCCTCAGGCTAGTAAAGAGATCATCAACATAGGAGGTATAAGAGAATATTCTATCATAGAGGCTGCTTATACAATGAGAGAGGTATTAGGAGGTGGTGATGTTATCTTCCATGAAGCACGTCATGAAGTAAAACATTCCATACCAACCTATCAGAAGTCTATCGACATCTTAGGCTTTAAACATAAGACAGATCTAAAGGATGGACTAAAGGTAATGTGGGAATGGGCACAAAAGCAGCCAATGAGGGATAGGTTTGTATGGCCTCAATATGAATTAGATAAAGGTATATATAGTTTTTGGAAGTCTTAAAAGTTATTCGTATATTAGTTAGATGAAGAAGATATTAGCATTAGCACCTCATACAGATGATATAGAGCTAGGATGTGGAGCTACACTTTATAAGTATAGAAACGATTACGAGATACATGCACTAGGCATTACCTCAGCACAACCTTTAGCAGTAGGAGACCCTGTACAGGAGTTCTATCAAGCAATGAGTATCATTGGAGCAAAGACTTGGTTCATTGATTTTACTCCTCGTATATTATTAGAGCAGCGACAGAAGCTACTAGATTACTTTTGGAACTTACAGAAGACAGAGCATTACGATATTGTCTTCTGTCCTTCCTCTCATGATCATCATCAAGATCATCAGGTAGTTTATCAAGAAGCTTTTAGAGCATTTAAGCATTCAACCATCTTAGGTTATGAACTACCTTGGAACAATAGAACATTCCGTACTGATGTATTCATCTCAGTAGATGAGGAGGACGTAAAGGCAAAGGTAGACATGCTCGACTGTTATCAAACTCAGCAAGAGAGAGCTTTTATGTGTAAGGATTATGCTTTTGATATTGCTCGTACAAGAGGCTTGCAAGTAGGTAAGAAGTATGTAGAAGCTTTTGAAGCTATTAGAATAATAGATCTGTTATGAAGAATGTAGTATGGTGGGCTGGTGTTAAGACTGGCGAGTTTAAAGAGAAGTATGGCGGCCATAACTGGATAGATATCTCCAGAAAGTCTTGGGAGTTTTGGTGCAAGCAGAATGATATACTGTTTGTTCCTTTAGAAGAGCCGATCGAGCAAGATGTACGTAAGTACAGAATCAATTGGCAGAAGTCTATCTTCGTCTTTGATGAATTAGAACGTAGAGGTATTGACTACGATCAGATCTGTCTAGTAGATGCTTCTTCAATCATTAGATGGGATGCTCCTAACTTCTTTAACCTTACAGAGAGAAAGTTCTCTGCTGTTAGAGAGACAGACAACATGCATTGGATGCTACAGAGCGTAGAAGGCTATCAACCTTTCTTTGATTTTAAATTAGATAGTACCAAATACTTCTCTAGTGGCTTCTTAGTCTTTAACAAAGAGCATAGAGAGTTATTTAATTCATTCAAGCAGCTCTACATCGATAACGTTGATGAGTTTGTTAAGATGCAAGATGAGACTGTACGCAAAGGTACAGAGCAGACTCCTCTTAACTATTGGGTACAGAAGAATAATATAGAAGTTAATCTACTACCTCCTACTTGGAAACTTACACACATCCAGAGAAAAGAAATGTTCTCTCACAATTGGCAGTTACAGGAAGATCAACGGCCATTCTTTATGAAGTACGGCTATGTCTGGTTCTTTACCGGCATCGCTAAAGAGCAGCGCTCTGATATTATGAATCAAGTATGGAATGCCTACTCTGGGTTCTATTCTGATAATCATGTACTGAATAAGGTTAACAATAAGCTTAAGGCTAAAAATACAACCTCAAGTAAATTCAAAGAAGATCTACTGCACTACTTCAGTCATCCTAACTGTAAACAGATGACTGTATTAGAGCTAGGCTCTTGTAGAGGAGACACGACCAGAGTACTTGCTGAGTGTTTTGGTAAGGTTATCTCTTTTGAGAGAGATGCTGAGAATGTTGCAGCAGCATTAGAGCTAAACCAGGAGTGTAGTAACGTCTCAATCACTCAGGCAGATGTCTACAGCGATGAGTTCACATTACCTGATGAGAAGATTGATGTAGCATTCATTGACGCAGGACATACAACCGAGCTAGTACTCAGAGATATCAACAGAGTATCAGAGAAGTACGGCAAGGTTATTTATATCTTCGATGACTTTGGACAGATGGATGAAGTAGTGACTAAAGCCATCTACCAAGCTCAGTCAGAAGGTAAGTTAAATATCTCTCGCTTTATTGGAGCAAATGCTGGCTTTGTTACTGCGAACGGAAAGAAGTTTAAGACAGCAGAAGGAGTTATCTGTAACATATAAGATATGAAGAACATAGTATTTTTAGTAGACGTTAAGTTAAAAGGTTCAGGACGATGGGCAGGTACTAGAAGCGACCCTTACAAGTTTAGTATTGATAGCTGGAAGGTATGGTGTGAGAAGAACGGACATGAACTCTTTGTACTAACAGAGGAGGTCCTGCCTCATGAACATATGCCGATCTCCTGGCAGAGGTATTTTATCTTTGACCTATTAGATGCCAACGGCATTGAGTATGACCAGATTATGTATGTGGATGCAGATACAATCCCTCACCCAGACTGTCCGGATGTCTTTGAGATGTCCGAGCGTAAATTCTGCTTTGTACATAATGATGGAAGTTATGATTGGGTATTAAGAAGTATTGAGAATTACTCTAAGCATTTCTTTGGAGGTTATATGTTCCCTTGGTACCATTACTTTGACTCTGGTATGTTAATCTTCAACAAAGAGCATAGACCTTTCTTTAAAGCTATTATAGACTTCTTTAATGACAATAGAGAGAATCTTTTAGCAGCAGAGAAGAGCTGGCATGTAGGTACAGACCAAACGCCTGTTAACTTCCTTACTCATATGTTAGGAGTTGACTATAAAGTCTTACCTTACGAGTTTAATACAGTAGACCTTTATAGAAAAGAACTACTACAAGAAGATCTACCATTCACTCGTATGGCATGGATCTATCAATACAACAGCATACCAAACAATAAAGAGGATAAGTTGACCTACTATTGGATGGAGAAAACATTTAATCATTTGTATGGGAATAGGTAACGTAGCAATATCAGATACTACTGTCGAGTTTGTCAGAAGCATCTTACCAGAAGGTTCTACCATCTTAGAGTTTGGCTCAGGAGAAGGTACAGTCCGTTTGAGTAAATACTATAAAGTATACTCTATAGAGAATCAACCTGAATGGATGTCTCGCTTTCCAGAAGCTAGTACGTATATCAACTGCAATACAAAATGGTACGATGAAAGCTTCACAGCACCTGAGATGGATAACATCCAGCGTGCATGGTACGATCCTGATATGCTTCTTCCTAATCTACCTCAGGAGTATGATCTTATTTTAATCGACGGACCAGGAGGTCAGTTTGGTAGAGGAGGCTTCTTGAAGTTTATTGAGCACTTCAATACAAACGTACCAATGTTATTTGATGATGCGAATAGACCAGCTGAGTTAGAGTTAATGCAAAAGGTATCTGAGATTGTAAACAGACCTTACACAATACTAGAACAAGACCCAGGACTAGGGTACATATTATGAGAACTAAATTTGCTATAGGATGTCTTGTGCAGTGGTACGAGATAGAGATACTATCAGAATACATCGATACTTTATTAGATGCTGTTAATGCTTATGATAGAGAGGAAGTGCTCATAGATGTAAAACTAATCACCAATCAGGACTTAGAGCAATTAGACGATCCGGCTAAACTTATTCACATCCTATCAGAGTTTGATAAGCAGGTAGAAAGGTTAGAAGACTACCACAGTGATGTCTTTATTGATAAGGGCCTTGTTACTGTTGCAGACTATAGGAGACAATTCAATACAAAGTATTGTGAGTTGGCTGATGTATTGGTATGGGGTGAGACAGATATGTTAGTACCTAGACAGGCATTCACAGCCCTTGACAACCTACACCAGAATGTAAACACTCCAAAGTATTTAGCAACATTTGCTATCTGTAAAATGTGGGACGATAGCTGGAAGCCTTTAGAGCATGTAGAGTTCACAGACAAGCCATTCATTGAAGGAGATACTACTAACTGGTGGTCACTTCGCTACACTATGAACAAAGATGAGATGAATGCTTTCAATGATAAGGTTGAACAGTTAGACGTCTCTATAGTTCGTCCTCATAAGTATAACGGATGTGGATTAGTTATTAGCTCAGAGGTCATTAAAGCAGGAGTGAATATACCTCAGTCGGTATTCTTTGTTCATGAAGATACAGCCTTCATGCTTATATCCCAGAAAGTATTAGGAGACATTCCTCAGTACCATTTCAGAAACATTCTAGTAGTTCATAACAGAAAGCATCCTAACAAAAGAAACTACATTGCCGGAGAAGAAGGAATAGATAGGACAGATACAGGAGCGTTAAGAAGAGCTCATAGCTGGTATACTAAAGCAAATAAGATGTGTGAGCAGAATTGTTACAACATCTTCAACCCGACCTACAAAGCCTTTACCTGGAAAGACTTATTCAATGATCAAGATTAAGATACATAATCCTTTAGAGGGAAAGAACAAACAATCGTTCTTAGGCTTCCTTTATATGAGAGAGGCACTAAGAAACTATAGTATTGACATTACCGACTCAGATGACTATGACTACCTCTTTGTAGGTGCTAATGAGATCCTCAACAAGAAGATATCTCTAGAAGAGTCTGTTGAGAAAGGATTAAAGTTCTTGGATGGTATATCAGGAGATTATTTTATCTTTGATGGCTCTGATTCAACATCGCTGATGGGAGCTTATGAAGTGCTGGTACAGAGTAGAGCAAAGTACCTCTTCAAGAATCAACTGCTGAAGAGCAGAGAGGCGTATGCTGAACCTACAGCATTCAACAAATGGTTCTTTGGTAACGGATCTGATTTAGATTTAGGTTATAACATCTCAGAAGAGGATTGGAGTCGTATTAAACTCTCAGGCTGGAACTTAGGATATTTTATGCCTAACCTTCAGTTCAGGCCGACTACTCAAAAACTTTATCAGCCATCCTCTAATAAGACGATCGACCTTTGTGCTATCTATCAAGGAGAGCATTTTAAAGAGAGTGATCACTTAGCTCGAAATGATATGTACTATACCGATCATAGAACAGGAGCATGGAAAGAGATAGCAAAGCAAGACAAATACTCCTCAGTCAAAGATAAGCTACCCTATGATCAATATATCAACACTCTCTATCAGTCCAAGCTAGCTCTTAGCCCTTTTGGTATGGGTGAGGTATGCTACAGAGACTTTGAAGTGTTAGAGTTTGGAGTAGCGTTGATGAAGCCTGACATGAGTAGAGTAGATACTTACCCAAACATCTTTATTGAGAACAAAACATACATTCCAGTAGAGTCTGATTGGACTAACTTAAACGAGAAAGTTTTAGAGGCTCTTGCTAACCCGGAAAAGATTTCTTATATTAGAGATAATGCTCGCAAAGCGTATCAAGAACAATACACCGTACATAACTTTTGTATGTATTGGTATAACATCTTTGCGAACTTAGATAATGTAACTCATGCATAGCATTACAACTTGTATTAATACAAATAACAATCTGCAATATCTTAAGCTCGCTATTCAATCTGTGAGACAGAATGCATACTATAACGATCAACCTATTGTAGTATATGCAGAGAATTGCACAGACGGTACCGATGAATGGTTAGAAGCTAATGCTAATGAATTAGATTTAACATACTTTATCGAGAAGAATAAAGTAGCTAAAGGTATCGGAGGTGGGATGGACATCTGTGTATCTAGAGCAGAGACAGAGTATGTCAATATTATTCATTCTGATATGTGGATAGCTCCTAATCAAGATAAAGAGCTACTAGACCTATATAAAGATATAGATCCTTCAGAGCGATTAATCGCCTCTTCGTTTAGAGTACAACCAAAGATCTTCCCTAACGATCCAGATTATAGACCTGGTACAGTTTTTATTCCGGTAGATGGATTTGGAGCTTATTGGGATGATTTTGATACTAAAAGGTTTGATATTTGGGCGAAAGAGTTTAGCAACACAAATGATCTAACCGTCCGTAAAGGAGGAGGCGCAGGCTTCTTCTGTCGTACCGAAGACTATAAATGGATAGGAGGTAATGATCCTCTCTTTGCTCCTGCATCGTATGATGACATGGACTTATTTATTAGGATGCAACTAGAAGGTTATACATTCAAGATGACATCTAAGTCAGTAGTATGGCATTTCTCTGCTAGAGGTTCTCATTTTAGAGATGAAGCTAAAGATAACTTCCAGAGTAAATCACAACGTCAGCAAATAGCTGAGTATAATAATGCTCATAAGTTTATTCAGAAGTGGGGCAGGATGCCTGAGAGTGATGAGCAGACATTTGTAAAGCCTATCAACAATCCAAACGTACAAACAAGAATACCTTTATTATGAAAAATAAAAAAATCTTTATCACAGGAGGTGCTGGTTACTTAGGACGCAGCATCGTTAAAAGATATTACGCTGATAATCAGATCACAGTCTATTCTAGAGATGAGGCTAAGCATTACTATCTCAAGAAAGAGTACCCAAACATTACCTGCATTGTAGGAGACGTCCGTAACTATGACCTAATGAAGAGAGCATCTGCCGGACATGACATCGGCATCTTTGCTGCATCACTCAAGCAGATTGAAGCTGTAGATCAGAATGTAGAAGAAGGAGTAAGGGTAATTGTTGATGGAGCTATTAACTCACGTAGAGTAGCAGAAGAGAATAACTTTGAAGCAGCTTGCTTTATCTCTTCAGATAAATCTAGAGCAGCTACTACCCTGTACGGTGCTATGAAGTTTGTAGCAGGAGAGGCTTTTATCATTAATGCTGAAAGATCTAATGTTAAACTCTCTACAGCTATCTACGGTAACGTTCTTAACTCAACAGGCTCTATCATTCCTTTGATGTGGGATGCTATTAGGAAAGGATATAAGCTTACCTTATACTCTCCGGAGATGACTCGCTTTATGATTGATATCGAACAAGCAATCGATTTGATTGAAGCTGGATTACAGGAGAGTGGCTACAATGTTATACCTAATCTAAAAGCATTTAAAGTTAAAGATCTTTTTGAGATCTATGCAGAGAAGTTTGGACTAGAGTATCAGTTAGGAGTACCTCGTATCTCTGAGAAGCTTCATGAGATGATGGTATCAAAAGAAGAGAGACCTAGAACATCTTACAATAGCGAGAAAGATATCTACTACATGCACTACAAAGACATCTCAACCGATTCAGTTAGCTGGGAGGAGTTTACTAGTGACCAAGTAGTAGTCAACAAAGAAGAGCTATCAAACATTCTACAAAATTATAATTACTTCCAATGAGAGTTTTAGTATTAGGACATAGAGGTATGTTAGGACATATGGTCACTAAGTACCTATTAGAGCAAGGCGTAGAAGTTATAACAACTCAGCAGAGATACCTCACACCAGACTTTGCCGATGAGGTTACATTCTTCAAAGGAGATTATATTATCAACTGTATTGGTGCTATACCTCAACGTACAAAAGACTTTGCTGTTAATACCGACCTACCTAGATGGTTAGATATTCTAGCTAATACTCGAGTTATTCATCCAGGAACAGATTGTGAGATGGATGCCGATGCTTATGGAGTGTCAAAAAAGAAAGCCAGAGACTATATTGTAACAGAAGGTACGCGGACTAAGATACTCAAAGCATCTATCATTGGACCTGAAGTAGGTACAACTGTTAGCTTACTTGAATGGTTCCTGAATAGCGAAGGTAAGGTAGGAGGTTATACTAAAGCAATGTGGAACGGAGTAACTACATTAGAGTGGGCTAAGCAATGTTACAAGTTAATGCACTACTGGGATGGTTATGAGGCAGAGACAATTATCGAAGGAACTTGTCTATCTAAATTTGATTTACTATCTTTAGTAAAAGAAGTATTCGAGAAAGAGATAGAGATAGAACCTAACCCAAACGTTGAGATAAACAAATGTTTGATAGGCGATCTAAAAACTATCACAATCGAAGAACAATTAAGAGAATTAAAAGCTTACTACTATGACACTCGATCTTAATCCAGAGTTTGGTTACGAACTTGTCTGTGCCGCTCCATATGCCTACTGGCTAAAGGAACAAGGTGAGCATGTTAGGGTAGTAACTAGTGTAGGTATGAAGCCCTACTACTGGTTCTGTGATGAGGTAGTAGAGAAGTATACTACTCGATCAATTGACAACTACTCTAACGGAGTCCAGAACCTACCTAATTCCTGGATACATCACAACGCTATAGCTGTCTTCGGTAAAGACTATAGCTTACTTACTGAAGAAGAACAGAAGCAAGCGAACGGATGGTTAGATTATTCTAAATGGATAGCACCTCCTTATGCGGAGAGGTATCACAGAGAAGGAGTACCTAGCTTAGACAACTATGTTATTATCTCGAATAGGTTTAACTTAGAGCATGGTCAAGCGCCTATCGGATATTTTGATATCGAGAGCTTATACACAATGTTTAATCTCTTAACTGACAAAGGTTACAACGTTATCTACAAACGTCCTCGTAATACAGAGTTTGCTACTGACCCTAATGAGTTACAGAATCAAGATATAAGAGCGAATGTAGAAGGTCAAGGAAGTATAACCGATTACGATCTTACTAAGTACTTTGAGAATGTTTATCTATTTGACGATATAGTTAAAGAAGTAGGAGGTACTTACAATGAAGCTCAGTTAGCAATCTATTCTAGTGCTGAGGGATTTATCTCTATGGGAGGAGGTTCTAGCATTCTTTGCAGCTACTTTAACAAGCCAGTTATCATATACGTTAACACCTCTAAAGATACTACACCAGGATACTTTGAAGGAGAGTCTTATTTTAATAAGTTGTCTAAAGCAAAGGTGTTACCTGTAGTAGATACTCTAGATGAGATAGTTAAGAGAGGCTATCGAGATTATTCAAACGTATTTAAATATATTAAAGAAGAACTAAAATGAAAATATCTTTTATACAACCATCTAGAAACAATCTTAAATACCTTAAGTGGTCCTACGATGCAATCAGAAAGAATCAAGAAGGTCACGAAGTAGAGATTTGTGTAGCAGATGATGCTAGTACAGATGGGACTTGGGACTGGTGTCAAGAGATGATGGAGAAAGATCCTCACTTCAAAGCTATCTTAAATGATACTGGAAAGAGATTAGGACATACAATCTTGTATGATCGTTTGATTAATGAGGTAGCAACAAATGATATTGCTATGATCTATCATGCTGATATGTACCTATGTCCAGGAGCATTAGATGCTATTGAGCAAGAGATTAAACCTCGTACAATTGTTTCTCTTACTCGAATTGAACCTCCATTACATCCAGACGGACCTGAAAAGATTCTAAGAGACTTTGGAGTAGAACCAGAAGAGTTTAAAGAAGAAGCTCTATTAGAGTTTATCAATAGTCGAGTACCTAACAACGATGTAACAGAAGGTATCTTTGCACCTTGGGCATTCTATAGAGAAGACTTCCAGAAGATAGGAGGTCATGATCCGCTATATGCCCCTCAATCAAAAGAAGACTCAGACATCTTTAATCGTTTCTTATTAGACGGAGTAAGCTTTGTACAGACCTGGCACGGATGTGTTTACCATATGACTTGTAGAGGCAGCAGACGCAACACAGTTGATAAAGCTAAGAATATTTATGAAGACAGTCCAGAGTGGTTAGCTCAGAACATGAGAAGTACTCGTAACTTTATTCGTAAGTGGGGGCACTTCGTTATGCATGATGCTTATATGAAACCAATCGTACCTCCTAAGTACGATATTGGAATTATTATAAATGGAGGAATGCCTATTTTAGAAGCACTAGAGCCATGGTGTAGTACTATTTATATTAAAGATGATTACGATTTAATTGTACCTGTGTATATAACAAAGGAACAACCTAATACGTTATACGATTTGAGAGAAAGAATTAAACCTTTCGACAACGAAAAGAATAATGAGATCTTAGTTGAAGTAACTCAGTCTACATTTACTCAACAAGACTATCAAATCGTTCAACAGCTATCACAGATTATTCAACAACAAGGAGAACCTGGACGATTCCAGCTAGGTAATATAGTTATGGAGATTATTCAAATGAATGAATATCAAAACGATTTAATTAATATCTAATTATGGGAAAGATCAATCTTAATGATTTAGAAGACTACGAAGAGGATTACGTACCTTACGAACCTATTAAGAAAAAGAAGAAGAAAGTAAGTCCTATTTATAATAAAGATTTTCCGGACAAGTTGGACGATTAGACTTTTGTTCGTATATTTAGATCGATATGAAAGAACAATTATTAGAAACAGTTAAAGAGGTTCTCAGTGAAGCTACCAAAGTAAACTTTAAAGGACATAAGTTTGTACTTAGAGTAGACGTAAACGAAGATCCTAACAAGAAAGGTATTAAGGTTCAATTTTTACCTACTACCTTTGGTGCTATGTCTCCTCAAGAACAGAACGATGTTGCTATCGCTCTAGGAGATAAACTAGACTCAGGTCTAAATCGATTTGGAATGAGAGTAGAAAGAGATCGTAACTTAAAAGATAAAAGTGTAGTAGGTTTCTTTATCTATATTGAATATATCGATAAAATCATTCGTCAAGCTTTAGGACAGAATCAAGAAGAATTATAAAAGGTTATGAAAAAGTTTAAGTGTTTTTTAAAGTCTGATACTAATCAGGAGGCTATCGCTGTAGCTCAAGCAGATAATTTACAAACAGCACAGCATTATTTTGCAACACAAAAAAAGTTGCCTATCGAAGATTTTCTTCGTATATTTAGCGTTAGCGAATGGAAACAAAAGAATACATCAGAGACGTCTTAACTGACGATTTAGAGTTAGCTTTTAGAATTAAGACGACATCAAAGCCGATTGAGGAAGTGAATAAGAAAATTTTCGTACAAGTCATTAAACTTCTAGCAGAGGTAAATGACCGTACAGAGTTTATGTCTACTGAGTTAGGAATAGATGTAATCGGGTATGATGATAAATTCTTTCAAGCTATAGAAGGATTGATGAAGATAGCTTTTAATAAAAAGCAAGTCCTTCTAATTGAAATGTACTTAAACGAAATTCCTATAATGGATAAGGAATGGGATGGAACTATCACAGTCCTAATTAAGGAAGAAGAAGTTCGGGTAGCTTTCAAGACTCCATTAGATCTATGGAATACAATTCAGAAATTTAAATAAGTTATATGACAAAGAGGTTTTGTAAAGTGTGCGGTGAGCAGATTCACCCCATGCGATTAAAAGTATTACCAACAGCAGTTACTTGTGTAGAGCATTCTACAACAGGTCAAAAGAGAGCTCGTACACTCTCATTAGGTCAAGGCGACCACAACTATAATGAGATTGAGATCTTAGATGAAGAAACGTACCGTCAGGTAGTTGCCATCGAGTACGGAGAACGATCACCTTTAGATGATCTGATTGAAGCTCAAGATTACGAGAAAGAAACAGCATCAGATAGATCAGGAAGCCTCCAGAAGAGAGCTCGTCTAATTGAGAATAATGAAGACGAAGGCTTTGTCCTTCCAGACGATTACGATCATAACGAATTATAATGCCGGAGAAGAAGAAAGGGAGGCCTAGAAAGATTCTTACTAGAGAAGATATTGAGCGCGCTATTAGGATGACGAAGTCCAACAAAGCAGCAGCTCGATACCTTCACGTATCCTTTCCTCACTATAAGCAGTATGCTAAGATGTATGAGAATAACGAAGGAGTTACTCTCTATGAAACTCATCTTAATCAAGCCGGAAAAGGTATACCTAAGTTCTTAACTAACAAAGGTAAGGAGCCAGCTATTGAGAAAATTATCGATGGAACACTTCCAGTAGAGCATTATAAACCTGAGAAGATAAAACGAAAGTTAATCGCTGAAGGGTACCTAAGAGAAGAGTGTAAGCGTTGTGGGTACAATGAAGCAAGAGTATTCGATAACAAAGTACCTTTGATTGTTAATTTCAAAGATAAGAATAGACATAACTACAATCTAGATAACATAGAGATGTTATGTTATAACTGTTCATTCTTATATGCCGCCTCTCCAATATCAGAAGAGCAGGTAGCACAGATGGAAAGTTATATCGAAAAAGCTGGAGTACAGGAACACGACTGGGAGTTAGATGAGTCACATATCGAGCATTTGAAAGAGCTAGGATTATGGGAAGAGGATAATAGTAAACCAGGTGATGAATTTATCTCTAGAATATGAAAAAGCCTGATCAAATAGTTCATAACGAAAAAGAAGGTTACAATGCTAACCTCCTCCCATATGCAACTAATGTAGGTGCACCAGCTATACGTCCTGATAATATCGATGACTGGAAACTTAGAGGAGTCAATAAAGTTAACAAGCAGATTGAAACTAAGTTTAACGAACTAAAAGAAGAATATCAGAAGTTAGTTGAAGAGTATCATTGGAATGAATTAGTGTATCAAGCTAAGTTTGCGTATGAACCTGTAATTGGAGAAACGTATCATTTGTATGTAGGTAATGACGGAGGACCTTTTCTTTCTTTGATTGCTCCAAGTGAATGGGATAGACAGCATATCGGATCATTTCAGTTGAATAGTGAACAGAAATGGATTAAGTTATGAAAAAAGTACCACGTAGACGTCAACGTCCTCAACTAGATCAAGAAAAGAACAAGAGAAAGATTCTAGAAAAGCATGCTGATAAATTATTAGAGCAGGATAAGAAGAATAAAAAGTTAAGTGAGAAGTTGCTTGATAGAGATATTTTCACTATATTTAGTGAAGAAGACGAATAAAGGTTATAATTATAATGAAACGTAGAAAGCATGTACAAGATCTTGGCTTCAAATA
>Ga0129351_1000319_pt1 | contig 17769 bp, 15 predicted proteins | sample CPBDNA_8_FD_94423 | JGI IMG/M metagenome (GOLD analysis project Ga0129351, IMG submission 94423) | Freshwater to marine salinity gradient microbial communities from Chesapeake Bay, USA - CPBay_Sum_27_0.2_DNA | ecosystem: Environmental > Aquatic > Marine > Coastal | place: USA: Chesapeake Bay... | reverse complement strand
TTAATATTTTTTTTAGATCAATTTTGTGTGAACTATTTACACTATCAACAATTGCTTCAACACTTGCGTTTGCAGCCACACCTTCAAAATCCTTACCTCTTCCATTGTTATTTTCATAATTACCGGCACCATTACCCATAATTAAAATATCAAAAGGCCTTGCGGATACTATGTTTTGATCTATATATGAATAGCTATACTCGTCAAACACAATCTTATAGTTAACGCCGCTTGCCAGCTCTTCAGATATCTCTTTACCTTTCGCTATTAATACTTTATTGACCAGTTCGACCACATATTCCAATGTATAAAACACCAAAAAATCATGTCCACCGAAGGCTTTTTCAATCCTACCAACCCATTTTGGAAAGAAGTTGCCATTATTTGCTATGGTAACATCATATATCACCAATGAGCCACCAATGTCACCAATTGCACGAACTGTACCATCGTCGACTTTATCCAATGCTGTTTTACCGTTTCCTTGTGCATGAAAATCCAACAATTCCAAAAAACTTGTTACTTCGAGCCGTTCACCATCGATTATTACTTTATAATTTTGATATTTGTCCGGAAGTGGACTTATCTGCAGATCGTAATCTCGAATTCCTTCACCTGATGCTATTGCTTTAAACTTAAAAATCCAAGAGCCATCTTCAGTAGTGTTGAATTCAAAACTAATAATTTTATAACCATTTATCGATTTGTGGATCTTATAACCACCTTTGGCATATGATTTATTTGGATACCCAAATTTCACTCGAACTTCAGTACCAATTACTGCACACACATCCTCCACTTCCTGAAAATCAGATTTCGTATGGCATTGTATTTCAGCACTCAATTCTTGTGTCAATCCATATGTCCCACCTTGGATCAGTGTCACGTTTTTTAATAATGGTCCTGGTTTGAAATTATTATATACTTCTCCAAACGTTTTTTCATTTCGAGGTAACGTAACGCTGCCGCCCTTTTTACTTGTACAAGTTATAGTAACATATGCAGGATTTCTAACAGATGCATCCCAATGTGATTGTGATTTCCCTTTTTTCCAAGCGGCAGATCTTTCTTGTAACAAACCGATTGTAGAAAAGTCGATATTATTTCTAAATGGACTTGGCATTATTTAAAACTGCTTTTCTTTAAGAAGTTCTTCAACATCTATTATATCTAATGGATATGGAATTCGAATTCTTGTACCTGGTGGAATTGCCAAGGTGCCACCTGGGAGATTGTTTACTCTGTTGATAATCCACCATAGCCTAACATCCCCATAATAATCGTGCGCAACTAAATCGCACCGATCTACTCCTTTGGTAATAATATAATAATCACTGACCTTTGGTGGGAAGTCTGGATATAACGTAGATTCCCATCGCATTTTATTTGTGATTGGATCTCTGATTTTATCTACTGCAACTTTATACCTTTCCATATTTCTATCCGCTAATTAAATTACTTTTAATACCAGCACCATACCTGCGGTTTCCTAATCCACCAAAACCATCATCCTGCGCAGGGCGCTTCTCTCCTACAACCCTAAATTGAAGTCCCACGTTAAAACTCATCGGCTTCCCCTCAGACCACGTAATTTCATTATCAATATTAATGTCAACAGATTCTATAAATCCTTTTTCATTAATTATATCACCTATAACCATTTGACACATAGGCCCATTAAATCCATTATTGCCATCATAACCTGGCTTAGTTAAACGTGTAAGTTGATTAAGAGATTCAATAATTTTATCATGCTCTGATTTCTCCCAAGCCAATGCAATAAAATCAAGAGAAATTGATCTTGAAAACCCAGAATACATAAATTTAGGATCGGCACGACCTTGGTCATTTTGTTCTTGCCAATTCCCTTGATAACTATCCGATAAACTACTAATAGTACCACGAAAATCGACAGTTGGTCCTTGCGCCACGCCCCCTATTGGTGTGAAACTAAATACTGTACCGCCTGGCGGGAATGATGCACTCATAGATATATCCCTTTAATAATAAATATATTTTATTGCGAATTATTGTTAAACCGCTTCATTTTTTTGTTGAGTGTCTTTAACTCAAGATCCCCAATCTTTACAATAACCGGGCGGTTTGCAACTTGCATCAATGCATTGTATAACTGTTTATCACCGCCAGAAGTCGTAGCAGTATTTGTATAATTTTGTGTATTTGTCGAAGATGTTGTTATTTGACTTTCTGTCAACTTCATGCTTGGTTCAGCAACCGATAAATCATTTTTTGGTAAAGATGTTGCATTATTACTCGTTTGTTGCTCAACTTTAGAGACACCTGATATTTCTGGTAGTTGTATTTGATCTATACCAGCAATCCTTTCTAAAGCTTCCGCAAATCTTTCGAGTGGATCAGCTAATGCTGCTAAACGCTCAAATTTTTCAATAGGATCGCCACCAAGAAATTTACCAACGAGTGAACCAAGTCCACCTGCAGCGCTTCCTGCACCAAATGCTACTAAGGCTCCACTTATTGCTGTAATACCAGTTGCTATACCCAGTAGCTCCCCTGGAGATACACTTGTTAATGTTGAAAATATACTAACAAAACTATTTGCTACAGTTGATATGATTTCGGCAACGCCGCTAAATACAGTTTTCATTACACTACCAAATGCTTGAATCATTGGAGTAAACGCTTCTAAAGCAGGCGTTATTAAGTTTAACGCATATGCAAGCGGAATTAAGGCAGCCCCCATAACTGCTAACGCAATAGAACCCAATATTATAGCGGCTGCTCCTGCACCCGACCCCATAATTGTACCTAATGCAAGAACTGCTACTGTTAGACCTATTAATGCAACACCTATTATACCTAATGTGCCTAAACCAACACCAGCAAATTGTTTTACCGCGGCACCAAGTACCCACAGAGCACCCGACATAATTAATAATGCAGCCGCACCTTTTATTATATGACCGGATGTCTGGCCTACTATATAAAGCGCTCCTGTTAAACCTACTAATGCAAGTGCTGCTATACCTAGTGTGCCTAAATTAATACCAGTAAATTTTTGTAACGCATCAGCAAATACCCACATAGCAGCCGATACAACTAATAATGCAGCCGCACCTTGTAATGCCTTCGCACTAAACTTATTCAAGCCCCGTCCTATACCTGTCAATATTTCTTCTATAACCTTACCTATTCCAGAAGCCAATTTTGTGAATGCACCAACCACAAAATCAAGAACGCTGCTTAATACTCCCTTCAACGAATCCCATCCAGCTTTTATTACATTTGTTAATGATTTCATGCCAGATGATACTACATCCCGAGCGTTCCCAATGGATCCTTTTAACCTTTCTCCAATACCTGATATCATACCTCCCGCTGGACCAGCCCCACCACCAGATGCTGTTGTAGCCGATACAGTAGGTGTTGCTTTTTTTCCAATGGATCCACCGAATAATTTACCAAGCAACCCACCTTTGGGTGCTTTTGCGAATTTACCGGTTGTCATATCTTTCCAGCGCTTCGTAGCCTCGTCAAACTGTACATTTGCCGATCCGAATAATTTACCAAGCAATCCTCCCTTCCCGCCGACCATGCCGGTTATTTTACTCAATCCTTTCGGAATTGCACCTAAAACTGTTTTATTTAACCTTAGAAATGGTTTCCAAAAACCGGTAGCGTATATTACACCAGCGCCAATGATCAATTTACCGATTTTACTGAGTGTGTTTTCAGTAACAGACAATAGTTCGTTACCCATTTCTCCAAAACTATCCTTTATTGGATCGAAAGACCATGTCATTATTGCGTCACCAATACCACCCAGCAACTTAAACAGAAATCTAACAGGTGTTAATATAAAGTTGATTGCGTAAGCAACTGCGCCTAATAATTTTGCAATAACACCTATAACCGGTATTATTGAGCTTAACGATTCACCAAAAGATTCAATTAAAGGTAATAATGCCTCCATTACTTCGTCCTTCAACTTCTTCATTGCTACATTGAATTTCTCTTGAGTCATTAACTGTGTTGCTGCTTCCTTTGCACGTGCAGCATCCTTTAGCGTAGCTTCATCCAAATCACCTAAATGCCTGTTTAATGCAGCTTGTTGTGCTGTGGTCAGGTTTCCAATTTGTTCACGTACCAATCTAGCTTTTTTCAATTCATCAACCGACATACCAGTAGTTTCAGCAAATTTACGCATTGTAAATTCATTAGCTCTACCTGAATCAACCATACGATCATATTGCCTTGCAATTTCTTTAGCAAGTTCTTCCGGATCTTTCCCTTTAAATCGCATATCAAAGAAATTACTCAAGTTTGCAGATCCACCCGTTAATATGTTAAGCTCAGTCATGTCTTTTGTAAATCCACTAATATCGAGTGTTTTATCCATAACAGTACCGAGTTGCTTCAACGACATTCCCATTTTACGAACTTCCACAGCAGCTTGTGCGGCTTGTTTCGGCATACCTTGGAAATGCAATGTTACAAATTCAGAAGCTTCTGCCAAGTCCTTTGTTATCGTTTTAAATGATATACCAGATAGATCTGACGCGGTTGCTAAATATGCAGTGAGTCCTTGTGATAGCTCTTGATCTGCACCGAGCTCTTGAAATGCCGTTTGTATTCCGTACACCTCACCGGCTGCCATACCGTACTGTTTACCTAAAGAGCTAGCAAAGCGCACTGCTTCCTGATTACTTTTGTTTGTAAGATCTAATATATTACCATATGCTTCTTGGTGACTCTTTAATACAGATAACACATCTTCTTGAGTTGTTAGTTGATTTCCAAAAGCATTGGTAATATCCAATGTCTGTTTATATAATTGTAACCCTTGAATACGAGATACACCCAATTCCTCAGAAAATTGTTTAGCTGATCCATGCACGCTTTTCATTAACGCAACCAACGAACCTATTGCTATAACAACACCACCAACTATTAATAAAAATCTCCCGGCTTGTGATGCCAATGCCCCGAATTCAGTAGTTAACGACTGCGTAAATACCTCAAATGTTTGCGCATAACTTGCACCGTTTGCCAATGCACTTGCTGCATTTTCAAGGGATGTTTGTACGGCTGCACCAACTTTGTCAAATGCTTTAGACAATTGCAATGTTTCATATATCCAATTTGGCATAATTCCACGGGCTGACGCCATAAGATTGACTAGCTCACCAACACCCGATTCCATTGTTGACATTACTGGTTTCGAAACAGTTTTTAAACGATCGAGTTGTTGAGTAGATGCTTCTAATACAGATTCTAACTGCCGCAATTCATCTATGGCTACCTTTGCTTGAGAAATTCCGAACGATAATTGTACCTGTTTCTCTTCGGGTAGTTCAGAAATGACGTTTTTTATAGCATCAATTTCTGTTGGATCCAATGTTATAGAGGCGTCTGATAAACTGCCAATGTATTTATTGACTAAATCAGGATCCAATGCATCCCCAAATAAATTAGCAATGGTAGCAGATATTGTAGCTGATTTATCAGTTATGGACGCCTGCATTTCATTTACGAACGCAGCTACCTTATCACTTGCATCAGCCAAACTTAAATTAACCTCCCCCTGGAATTCGTATCGAGTATTTGTGTAATCCCCCGAGCCGAATTCCTCCTTGATACGATTTGTGAATTTTTCTATTGGCTCAAGTAGTGACGATTCATATTCAGCACTTGGTTTAATTTTATCGAATACATTAGGTAAACCACGCAATTCTTGAATTGATTCGCTGAGTTTTTCACTCTGAGTAGCATATGCATCACTTACTAATAACGAATTACTTAAATTCTTTTTTTGTAAATCTGGAAGGGATTCTATTTGCTTAGTTATATCCTCTAATATATCAAACTGTTCTTCGTATTCTTCAGTTTGCTCTTTTTGTTGAGATAGAATTTTTTCATTTTCCAGATCGACCCTCTTAGCAAAATTACCATATTCATCATTGCGTTCTTTAAGGAGTTGAATCTGCTGTTCTGACCTGGTATCTAATGTATTAAAATATGTGATTAATTCGGCTGATGCTGATTTATTAAAGGCTGAACTGAAATCCTGTTTCAGCTTTTCAATATTTTTAAACTTTGTCTTAGATAACTTCTTTAACCCAGCTTCTAATTGCGACAACTCGGAAATGTCACCTAACTCAATTGCTTTGATAACAGATGCAAACTGTTCAGCGGATAGTTTAGCTTTTTTTAAGTGCTGATCTAAAACCTGTACAGCTTTGACCTGATCTAATATCTTTTTATTGTCAGCCAATTATATTTCCTAAATTAATCACGAAGATTTATCTTTATCACTATACTTTCCCCACCGATCAAATTCGCCTTTTTTTAACCATGGCATATCAACAGTTTCTTTACCTTTATCTGTCCAGCGCACATTGCCAAACATCTTAGGATACGTTTCTTGGCATATTTTTCTCCATGGATATTCTTTACAAAATTCCATCATACCATCATCCAGTTTCTTTAAACTCTTTCGAAGTTTTTTAGTTTCGGCATCAACTTCTTTAGGTATTTGATGGCGAGCTGGTTCTGTCAAAACTTTGACAAGCAACCCAACTAACCCCTTTGATATCTTTCCCATATATATCCTGTTTAATAATAACTATTCTGCACTTACTAATTATAGAGAAAATATCGCAGATTTCCAATATTTTCACAAAATTTATTTTCTTCGATTGGCTTTTTGAATACGATCAGCTTTTTCTTTTAGTATTTTTTCAAGACGAGTTAAATAATGCAGCCGCAACAAAATCGGCCAACTACGAACTTCATTAAATGAAAATGCGCCTTCTGAAAAATAAACTATATCGAATATCTGATCGTATAATTGGACATTATATTCTTCACTTAAATTTAAGAACCCATTGTCCAAATCCAGTTGTATTCTTTGCTTACCCTTTGTAGTCTGGGTAGAAAAGATCCACTCCGATTTCAAAGTTACTACGAAAGGGTTCGCCCGTATCTGGATCCTCCCCCTCAATCTCTAATTTTACATCAGGTGTGATTTTTGCAATATACTCTCTAAACGCTCTTGAATCAGCTGCCAACATATTTTCAACAAACGGATTAATCACCGATTTGCTTTCGTCGCCATCAACTGATAATACCATATATCGAAAGCGCGTAGTTAGCGCTTGTGAGCTCATTACGCCACCGACTTTTTTGTAATTTTTTAACGCTTGATCAATTATCTTTTGATCCGACACGGTAAGCAATTTAAATTCAATGACTTGCCCACTTTTTGGTAGTGTAAACTGAAATCTATTCTCATGCGGCGTCACTAATGAGTCATCTAAATAATTGTACTCCAAATTTAATAAATCTATAGTTATTGGAAGAGTGTTACCATCACCCAAATTGACTTTAGTTTCGTATTCTGGACCATAACCATACGCTCGAGCTGCAAATAATATTGCATTTTTATCACCAATTAAAAGGTCATCAAATTTAACACCCTTTGACATAATGACAGCTTCGCATAATTTATCTAATACAACACCGCGCTTAATATAGCTTTGTGTAGATAGTATATCCTCCTCCTTTGCAGTCATATACTTTATTTCAACTTGCCCAGATGATAGTGGGTGATCCGCTGGATATAATAAACCTTTTGAAGGCAATTCAACAATCTCTGTTGGGAATTTTGTTGATTTTACTTTAGATTCGGTAACTGGTGCCGTTTCCTTTTCCGGAGTCTTGATCTGTGGTTGCAACTTATCCATCCTTATTTTAAAACTTTTTCTTTATTAAAATGTGTCACTAATAAATATGGTTAATATTTATTTTTTAGACAGAAAAGGCACCCAAAAATTAATTGAGTGCCTTTAATATAATATATTTTATACTTATTCTGGTTGGTCTTCGAGTCTATCCTTTTCTCTTAAAAAGCCGAAAACCGACGTTAAGAATCCAACAATAACTAAAATTGCATCATTGACAGTATCAAGTTGACCATTTACAAACTCAATAACACCAGCTGCATCGCCTAGCCCTAAAAGAACCAGAACTGTACCTAATGCAGTGAGTATGTGTCGAACGAGTGACTTTGTTTTGTTATTCATAATATTCCTGTTTTGTTAAAAAAATTATTTAGCTTAAAACTGCATAATCATATTTAAGATTCAATTCTATGGTCTTTGCCTCATCGCTCGACCAGTCCATATCTCCCCAATTAGCAGTATTGATAAATGCACCATAAATTGTCCAAGTCTCAACAGGTGATCCAGCCGGATCTAACGCCTGTATTGTGATTTGTTTTTTATACGCTGCTGCAAATCCATCAATACCACTTTCACTGTTGTGGTGGATTTTAATCCAATCATGAACTTCAGCTGCTGCTGATGGATCTACTGGATCGTATAATGTTACTGTAATATCCTGCCATCTGGACTTTCCTTTCACTTTAAAATCTGTATTGATATAGTCAATTACAATCTCCCCTTGATCAATTGATGGCATTGCTGATGCTTTGCACGTATATGCAGTTATTCCGTTAATTAATAGTTTATGACGGAATGCAACTTTTGGCTCAAACGCTGTAAATTTCATTTTTTATTTCCCTTATTTTTATATAAATATGCTGGAAAGTGGTATTTCTACCACTTCCAACTTTATTTCATTTTATTCCGCATTATCTATTGGGAACTCCGCACCTGTTGGTAGTACAACAAAGTCAACTATAATAAATTCTGCAGTCTTTGTTGGTTTAAGATAAATCTGAGCTCTCATTTCATTTCGATCAATAACATCCGGTGTATTGTTTCTCTCATCAATTATAATTCGATAATCGTAAACACCTTGTCTTTCCCTTGCTCTTTCAAAGAACGGCTCCGTAATATTAATGAATCTTGCTCTTGTTTCATCCGTATTTTGCTCAAATACCAACGTCTTCGCAGTCTGTGCAACAAATCTTTTTGCAGCAATCAACAATCTTCGTACATTGATACGATCAAGTGCTGAACGTTTTTTCTGCAATGTTTTTTGTCCCCAAACTACAACACCGCTTCTTGGATATGTTGCAATTGGATTAACATTTTTCAGATACAAGTTATCCCTATCATTCTGTGTCATGAAGCGCTCTGTTTGAACTGCCATATCAAGACCACCTCTATTCAATCCTGCAGGAGCAAACCACTTTTCAGATACATAATCATTAAATGAATATACTGAAGGTACAATTGCTGAAGGCGGTACCCAATAGTTTCCACCAAGATCAGGATCCGTAATTTGAACCCATGGATAATAGAAACAACCGTAATTTGTATTTCTACCGTCTGCGGCTGTCTGTGCTTGTCCTACGGTCGAACCTTTTGTAGTTGGATCAATTACAAACAATGCATCTCCCCTATCTTCTACCATGCTGATAGCACGAGTAATTATTCTAGCGTGATCTGACAATCCGTCAATCAAACCTGGCATAAACAACAAATCAAAATCAAATTGATCTTTGTTTGATAATATATCGATTGCATCTTCGTATGCAGTTTTTCCATTTGCTGCTACTGCTGGATTCAATCCTTGCGTATTATTATTATATATGTCTTCATACATCGCTCTTGGATGTGAAACATTACCATCACTACCATTTGAAAATGTTCCAGATACTGCTGCTGGAAGTGAACCACTCAAAGCACCATCTCTAACTGTTCCTTCATTTGTCAAATAGTTTAGCGTATTTTTTACTTCTGTTACCCTTACGAATCTAGATTTGTTTTGGTATGAACCTGTGATTTCAAGGTAAGGAGCACCTGAACTATCATAACGCAAAGCATGCGTCTGATCACCAATAACTTTTGTTATATAATTATTTGTATTTGGATCAAGTGAAAGTCCAACATATTGCTCTAAAATTATTTTTCTTCTGTCATTATCGTCTCCTCTTCGGATAAATAGATTGAATGTGCCACGATTATTATCAACATTTGCGACTTCCCATCTCATATTATATTTAGATCCGGAAACCAATAGGCCGCCGCCACCTACCACTAAATCAGAGGCAGATCCGGAGCCAGCGCTTGAAGCTGCACTTTCTCCACTATTCGTAATTTCACCATCACTTAATGCAACAAGCTTGAATGATGTTTGTCCTGCTGTTGCTGATGCAACATATGAGTCTGCTGGAGCATAATTATCACCCATTACTCTCATTACTGTAATTAGTTCACCCCACCTTAAATATTCTTGTACTGCGTAAGTTGTTAAATATTTGTAATCTTTCTCCTGTGCACCAGAACCTGATGAAAACACATCACCAAACCATCTTAAATACTCGGAATATGTTGATATTGAAATCGGCACCATTGCAGGGCCTCTTGTAGTTGGACCAATTACTGCGGCTCCAACTGCTGATATTTCTTCAGGCAAGAATGATAGATCAAACTCTCTTGTGTAAACACCAGCTGACAGAAATGTATTTTTTGCCATCGATTATTTCCTCATTTTTTGTTTTTTGCAATATACATTAATAAATATTGGTAAAAAAAGTCAAACCGGTATATTTTCTAATGTTTTATATTTTTTTGGGTAAAGAACGATCTGATGGGCGATTATATGCAAATGGTAATTGATCTACATAGAATTCGTTTTGTTCCGATTCGTTTGTAAAATCCACACGTTTCACAGAATGTGCTTTTTTCACAACAGATTCATTTAAACTATATTCACTCAATATTCTACCGTCGACTTCCAAGGAAAGTTGAGCAGATACTATCCGATCACTACCCGCTGGGTTTGTGGTTTCGAACGATGTGTCACTTAACGCCGTTGTAAACTTTAGAGAATCACCCCATGGCATACGATGTTCGGGTATTAATTGCTCGACTATATAGTTCAGTTGAGATGTGAGCTCTGTTTGTATATACAATTCGTACGTGACCTTCACAAAATCAGCTAATGTAGTAACATATGTTGTATAACTCTTTTTAGAATTATTGGTTTTATGAATCCAATCTCGTTGATTGTTATTTTGTTTTCTACTATAAAATACCTTTGATGTATGACTGTTAATACCTGGTACGTCTAATTTTGTAAAACGGTCATCTTCTGCCATAGATGTTCTTCGTATTGTCATAACAGGTGCCATAACTTTTCTACTTTTATCTCGTAAATAACCATGTCTTTGAATTTGGCTCCAGGTTTCACCATTCGAAAAGAATACAGGGACCGTAACCATTTCACCATTTTCCTCTACTTGCAGCGCCAAATTATTCTTTAGATGGTGTAAAATTGCATAATCAATGTCATATATACTGATTGTGGGCGTAACAAATTGATCATCATCCCTTCGAAGATCGTATGCTCTATTTCTTGGATCTGTGCTGTTTGACGTATATTTAATATCATTAGTAGCCATTGAAAATCCCCCCTTTATTTATATTTATACAGACCATCGAGCTGATGGTAGGTTTTCTTTTGCATATTTCGCCCAGGTCCTTTTTATCGTGTTTATTTCTTCAGAGGATAATCTATCACGATAATAATTCAAAGTTCTGTCAAATACAAAATCCAGAGGTTTTCGGAGGGTTTTTGCTGATTTATATAGACCGCGAACAAATGCTGGAATTTCTTTATTAGATAAAAAGTAATCAGATAAATTTTTATATTCCTCATATTGATTAAATGCTGATCCTCGCAGTCCTATATTCTGAGCTATGTGTTCCAATTCATGCATTATTGTTTCTTTAATATCTGGTATTAATTGATTTAGTGCCTGCGGTATTGTAGCAGGATCAATTACTAAATCCAATCTAATTGCAGTTTCATCATCATATACACTACCAACAATATCATTTGGATTTTTCCCGTATGTTATATTGATTTGGAATTCTATAAAAAGTGGAAATTCAATACCATCTTCATACTCAAACCCTCTTGGAAATCGTAAGTTCCACCGCGCTCGCTTTTTATTTTGTTTGATTAATTGTACAATTTTACGACTTGCATATGTCGTAAGCCCATCGTAACGACCTTCAAGCAATAGATTTTTTAATTTAGAGGAATTTCGGGGCATTGTGTTCATCAAAATTTGGTTTATCGTTGATTCCGGTGTCAACATCAATTATATTTAATGAATTTGTCCGTGTAAGATGCGCTTGAGCAATTATAGATATCCTATAACCGGTTCTAGCCCAGCCATCAAATAACTGACCAATCATTGTATCAGGATTTCTGCCAGACCAATAATTCGTATCACCGACTTGATCGATTTCATAAAAACCACCATCATATTCAATAATATCACCCTCTTCCAAATACAAACCAGAATCAATCAAATCACTTTGTAGAAACCCAGCGGCAAATGTTCGCTCGTAATCCAACCCAAATTCTGAGTCTACGCTTGTTTTTTCATCCAATCTTATTTGAGCATATATTCGGATTGGTGGTTTATATGCACGATTTTTACTCTCTTCGTAAATATCAACATCGGTTTCTAACAAATTTAATTTATAAATACCCACCTCTACAGAAGAATATCCATGCATAATCTCACGATTCACACCTAATAAAAATCCCGCGTCTCTGTTGGAATTATATAATGGCATCGTTTCCTTTTTATTTCTTGCGTCTAAGCAATTTGCTTATTTGAATCCATTTCTGACCTATTCGGTTCATTATAGGTTGTCTAATGAAATCATCAATAGCTTTTTGAACCGCTGTTGATATAGGTCTTTTTTCGTTATTATCAACTATACGGAAATTTTTACCAAATAAATCATTATATCGACCCAACACTGCTTGCGTATCCTCCCAATATTGTGTAACTATTTCATCAGGCAATGTTCGAGATCTTTGGCGATTTCTTTCTAATGCCGTATCGAGTGATGTATTGACAAATACCATATAACAATCATATCCTAATGCTTCGGCAGCCCGTTTTTGTTTAGCTATCTTGTCATATTTGTGGCCAGTTCCATCTATCAACAAACCCAAGCGCCCTTTTTCATATAATGATTTTTGCTTTTTTGTCTGAGCTTTTGCTGTTGCTCGTATTGTATCTATATTCGAATAGTCACCGGATTTCGATATCTTTGCCAGATCTTTTGGATCAATGCCGTTCTTGCGTAAATGTTGCTCAAATGCAATATCCGACGAAACTACTTTCAAGCCAGATGATCCAAACGATCGCAACGGTGTATCAAATCCAAATAATTTTGATGCAATATACGACTTACCTGATCCTGGTCCTCCTGCCATAAAAATACATTTTAATATTCCAGGATCGTATACCCCCTCTAATATCGATTCAAACTGCAATAATTTTTTTAGTTTCATTTTTATCCTATTTAACATACAATTTTAATGGAGAATATTTCATCTGTGCAGTTAATGCATCACTTTCTGCTTGTTTCCGTTCAAGTTGTGCTTGATTGGACATAGAATCTAGCATTTCTGTCAATTCTTCTCTCAGCGCTGTCTTTTCTGCTTCTGCCTGGCTTATTAAAGCATCTCCATTCAATGTAACTGAATTATCTAGTGTCATTGGAATTTCACTGTACTTAGATCTTATCAAGCCTAATATCTCTTTAACAGTGGCCAATGTGAATCGACGAATCCAATTTTTACCAATTTCATTTATATATTGATATTGTTTTAAACCATATGGAATATTGCTATGATCTGTAATTAAACCGGTATTAGGTGCAGTCGATGTACTTCCGGAAGCTATACTACCTAATGCATCTGAGTCTAATGTATATTGAAAATGTAACTTTGCATTAGCGGTCGGTATCGGAAAAATACGCAATCGATTAGCTGTTAGTTGAAATGAATGCCCGCTTTTGCGAATTTGTTCATGCATTTCTATACCTTGTAACCTCAGAACATCGTAACTGAGTGGCATTAATGTATATTGTACTCCGAAATTACCCCAACCAAATTGATTTAACAATTCTTGGTTTGCTAATCCACTATAACCTACCGGATCAACAAATCGTGCTAATGGTGAGCTATCATCATGAAATATCTTTCGAATAGTGAATTGATCAGAAGCAAAATTACCCCTCTCTAAGTTGACCACACCCGCCTGATCTAAATCATAAACCTGCTGGTTTTCTAACAAATTTACACTACCTGTATACCACACCTGATTGCCGCCCGCTCCAACATCAGTACCGTATTGTTCTGCTAATTGAAATATGCCCTTTAATGTGGGTTGTACATACTGAGTAGAAAGATCGTATGATTGTGTTGGTTGCCCTGTTAGTGCTAGCATATTATCACGAGCTGAATAGGCATTAACTAAATTGCTATACTCAATAGTAGCTTCCTCAAAGGCAGCAAAGAAGTTTTCCTCTGATAGTTCAACATCTGCTATTGGATATCCCAATCGCCTTGCACACCAAACAGCAACTTTGTTTGCATCATTTTGGAAAACAGCATCACTATCAAAATATCCATATGGTGTAGATGAACCAGAGGTAAATGATCCACTACCGGGCCATATTCGTATAATTGGTTGTTGAGCCATAATTTATTTATCCTTCCTGATACTAAACAGTATTATATTTACTCTTAACGTGATGCTGGATATAGAATATCATAATTTCCACCAGTTCGCCCTGCAGACATCATTAAATTTTTTAAGCCACTTCTTAGCTTTCTTTTTAAATCCATCTTCCAGCTCCTCAATTGCATAACCTAACCATTTATTCTCAGAATGATAATTGACATCTTCAAATGAATCATATAATTTCTGCAATGCTTCCAATCCCATGTCAATGGTGGCATTCGCACCCATTTCCAGCATTCCTTCATAATCAAAATCAGATGACCACTTATCACCTAATTTATACTTCCGCTCGTTTATTTCATCCTTGTTTTTCTTGAATGCATATGGTGTTTGATATTGACCTCCTGCTGAAGTGGTGGACAGTTCATCCACATCTTCAGATTCATATAATTGATTTTCAATATCCCTAATAATGGCGTTTAAGTCATCCATTGCAATTTTTAGATCGTCGACAAGATCTTCAGCTGTGTCTCCGGAGATTCCATATGAACCACGTCTTGCATTTTTTATCTCATATGCCATCTTGGAGAATCCATCTAAAACATACATAAGTCCAACATCTTCAAGGGCTTCTTCATTCCAGCCATCGCCTTCCTCAAACGGGCTAGGTGGAAGTCCTGGTTCTCTGTCGTCCTCTGTTATATTGATGACTTCATCATCACTATCATACTCCCGCATCCCCAATTTACTAGCCCGGGCTTGGTTATGTCCTTTAGACCATTCTAAATGATCTTTAGTTCCTTTTTTATAAGGATTTTCTTCGTATTTTTTGCCTTTAACAGCAGCCATTTGACCTTCAGCCTCTTTACCTTCTAAAGTTAATTGTTTGGCTTCATCAACTTTATCATAAAGATCTGTATCAGAATTCCATTTCCAATCATCAGCATTGAATCCTTTTAGTTTTTTTGCCTTTTGATACTCATCACTACTCAAATGATCGGCTTTTAAATTAACACCCTCAGATAAATTTTCGTTGAAGAATCGTTTATAGTTTTCCGCTAATTGAGTCAATTTCATTTTCATTTTCCTTTATTAATAAATTAATACACCATATGAATCATTATATGTACTACTATAAATATACAAAAAATATACAAGACTTACAGATTATAGATAAAAAAAGGGTACCATTTCTGATACCCTTATAAATGTAGTTAATTAGTTTCTCTAAATAACTCAGTAATTCAAGTTAACTATTAAATAGTGTGCAATCCTTCCACAAAGATTTGACCGTAAAACTCAGGACGCAACATTTCTTTCGCGTAACGAGTCATTACTGCCTTTCTTGGTGTAAAGTTATTCGGATCGTGAATTGTTGGAGTCATTATTAGTGGAATGTATGGTGCATAAACCGCTCCTGTTTCCAAATACTGTGCTCCTCTATAACCCATTAAAATAGTATTCTCTTTCATGTAAGGTGACTTGTAAACAGTAAATCTGTTATTAATAGTTCCAACCTTTCTTGAACCCATTGAGAATTTATTTGCAGAACCATCTGTATCAGCTGCGTATCCTGGAATACTTTCCAAAATAGTTGCTATTGTCGGAGATGTTACAAGGAAGTTTGCACCACCTCTGAATGTCAAACGATCAATTTCATTACTCACTGCTTGGATCTTAGTACCTAGTGTTTGGAACCATGTACCTTGATTGTAAGCACTGACGTTTGCTGCTGTTTGGCTGAACGTAGAAGATACAGAATCATACTCATATCCAAGTCTTACAGACCAATATTTTGTTGTCTGTGCATTCGATCTTAGCATATCAAGTATTTCAAGATCAATTTCCCTTGAAACATACTCACCAAGAATTCCTGTCAGCTCTGCTTCTGCATCAATGTTTTGGTAAGCATTGATATCTTGAGCAAACTCAGGAGTCCAAACAGCTTTCAACTTTCTTGTCTTAGCTGTAAGTGCTTGTGAGTGGAACTCCAAGTTCAATTCTGGAATATCAAGTGGATCTTCACCTGTTTTTCCTTCTTCGAAATCACCACGAGTTGTGTCAGTTGGCTGTTTTTGGTAAAATATTCTAGCATCACCAACACCATCGGTGGCCAATGTAGAAGAACCAGATATCAAGAATGTAATTTGTGTACCTGCAGAATTTACTGATGTAAATTGGTTGTATTGTGTATCAATACCCGTACCTGAAACAGTAAATGCCCTTGGAGCTTCTAGATCCGGATTAGTCAGGTTACTTGTCAAGAAAGTAAGCGTGTATAGATTTGAACCTGCTGCTGCTGCAGATGCTGAAAATTCAGTATCAAAATTAATGTTGGTAGTGTAGTTTGCTGCTACGATTGATCCGGATGCTCCTGTTGGAGTAATAGATCCTGAAGCATACAACGAACCTACATTATAATCATTAATTGAGTATGCAAATCTACCTTCACCATAAAGACCACCAGTTCCTACTGCTGTTCCTTTTGATGCATCAGTCACACCCCAAATTGAATCGTTTTGTGAAGTTGCACCAGAACCTGTTGTAAAGCCTGCTTGACCTGTTCCATATTTGAACTCCAACCAGAATACAAGTCCTGATGGTAGGTTCATCGGTTGTACTGAAACAAATTCCTTTGCAGTAATTTCACCAAAAATTCTTCTTACTAACGGTAGCGCAACACCAGCCCATTCTTCTGAACCTGCTGCTGTACCTGTTCGGTTTGCTTCCGTCATTAGTTGTCTTGCTTGATTTTCAAGTAATTGTGCCATGTTACCTTTTTCGTAATCATCCAAATTACCCTCAAGCAATCCTGTTCTTTGCCATTTTGATGTAAGTGCCTGGACTTCTTTTTTTCTTTGTCCTGCCTTATCCTTTGGCAATAAGCTATTAATATCCATTATAAAATTCCCTTTTTTGTTATTTAGTAATATTTGCTAATTCTTTCCAGCGTGGTGCAAAATCATAAGAATCGTTTGATTTACTTGCTCTTTTGATTGCTCTAACTGGTGTTGATGCAGCTTCCGATAATTTATTTCTTGAATTCCTCACTTTTGGGGATTTCTCAGCGGGCGCTGTCAAATTTTCAACGATTGTTGCATAAATTAATTTAACTTCTCTTACAGATTGTGCACGATCGAATGCTTCCAAGATCTTATACTGTTGGTTTGGAGTCATTTTGTGCTTATTTGTGACCTTTGTCAAAAATAACAATTTTGAATTGAGTAAATTAACTTCAGAAATTGCTTCTTTCTGTTGTTTAATAACACTCATTGCTTCTGCAAGATCTGCCTTTAATTTAGCATTCTCGTTTTTCCATT
>Ga0129351_1000317_pt1 | contig 17806 bp, 8 predicted proteins | sample CPBDNA_8_FD_94423 | JGI IMG/M metagenome (GOLD analysis project Ga0129351, IMG submission 94423) | Freshwater to marine salinity gradient microbial communities from Chesapeake Bay, USA - CPBay_Sum_27_0.2_DNA | ecosystem: Environmental > Aquatic > Marine > Coastal | place: USA: Chesapeake Bay... | reverse complement strand
CATCACCTGTAGAGTAGTCTGCCAAATCTTCAAATTGCCCCTCAAAGGAAGAAAACGCAGAAAGATTGATTTGTCTAAGTTTTTTTGTTGTTATAAAAGTATTGATTAAGCTAACTTCGTAGGTTAAATTTTCTCCGGCTTTAATTTCACCAGGGATAATCGGAGTGTTATTCTGCGAAGATATATTCGCTTCTACGGCATTAGTCGGAATCGATGAATCGATTTTGTATGACTCATATAAGCCCTTCCCAAGATAAAACACTCTAGAAGCATAACAACTCTTATCTCCTTTGGAGCATATCTGAATATTATTTGCAAATTCTTTTGTTGGAAGAGTTAGGACTTGACTATCTTCTACATCGGACATAAACTTATTAAGTATCTCCGATCCAGTTAGCCCGTTTACTCTATATGTTCTTTCGTTTTTTAACTCATCGGCTGGAGTTGAGCAAACATCTTCTAAAATATATCCTTCTGAATTAAAGATCTTCTTGTTCATTTCGTCAACAACAGAAGCCCCTTTCTCAAAGAACTTAGGACTTACGTTTTCTTGGAAGATAATTTCATATGCGTGCCTTCCGCCAATTGTGATCTGAGGATCGTTTCCGTCTCCATGTTTAATTGAAGTACTTACAATTTTATAATAAAAAGTTACAGAGTTTGTTTCATTGATGCCTTCTAGAGTATACCATAGGGTAATAATAAGAAAAGGTTCGTTGTCAACAAAATCGTTTGTTTCAGAATACTCCGCACATTTTGTAGTATCAGGGCTTTCCCCAGGCTTACATTTTGGCAAAAGCATGTTATCTAGAGCAGCAACATTTGCAACTGCCGCGGCTCTATCTGTATCTCTTAATGTCTGCCACGTTACCCCATCTAAATAAGGCTCATTTAACGTAACTTTACAAGTATTTCCGTCTGCCTTATAGCTACCCTCTAAAGCCACGCCTATATTCTGATGAGCAGAAGAAAAAGGTCTAGAAAGCTCTACATTGATCGAGGCAATCTGTCTCTCCTCAAACACAATGAGATTTTTACTTCTTCTTGGTTTATATGCCACTCTTGCGCGGCATCTATACAAACTACTCACAGGCGTACCATATGGCTATAGATACTTTAAACCTCCAGAAGGAGATCCCACCTGGAGGCTAAAGGTACTATTTAATTTTTTATCAGAGAAGCGCCACCACTTCTGCGAGAGCGGGAGTTGCTCCGGCAGGAATTGTACCAGCGTTATCAAGCGCAAGAACAACGATATCCCCAACAGAGTAATCTGCACCAGGTACTGCAACACCAAGAGGATCAGCTGAAGCAACAACTGCGCCACCAACAACAGAAAGACCGGCTGCAGTAGATGCGTTACCGTCACCACCACCGGAATCTTCGGTGCTAACAAAGAAGAAGTTAGTTGCGCCATCGGCAGCGTTGGTGTAGCCGGAGCCTCCGTCAAGTAGGCTAATGGTAAGAATTCCGCCCTCAGGAGCAGATCCTTCAACCACCTCTGTTTCGGTCTCTCCAAGAACTCCAGAGATTAATTCGCAGAGATTAAATGCAGCGACCATGAAGTGGAAGTCTTCTTCGCCTTCAAGACCAACATAACGAGTAACATTTACCAACTCTTCGGTAAGGGCGGTGTCGTCAGCAGCGGGGACAGTAGCCGAGTTTTTAAGAGCGGTTACAATTTGCTCAAGGCAAGCATAAGCATTACGCTTAGCCTCAAAGCCCATAGAAGGCCCGCACTTAATAAACTTGGTTAGAGCAGCAGCAGCTGCTGTAGCCTCTGTGGTTTCTGCTTGAACAATTGCGCTGTCCTTATACTCCCCGAGAAGAGTTTGCAGCTTGAGTTTAAATTCGAATTCAATTCCGAGGGTGCGTGATAGACCCTCGTTTAGAATATTAGCCATAGTATTGTTTTATAACAAATCTGATTATCTTTAAACCAGAATGTAGTCCAGGACCGATTGGCCGATTTGAGGCTGGATAACTTGGTATGGCAGAGTAGAAATATTTTCCAGATAGTTAAGCATATAAGAGTAATACTCAACGTGCTCTTTCTCCCTCACAAGGAGCTGGTTTCTTTTGAAGTAATTAGAAGCATTAGGGTAAAGCTCATTGATTTCTTGGATATGCTTAGGATGACTCCAGTCCCAATGACGTTGGATCATAAGAATATGAATTTCAGAACTAATAGCTTTGAAGTACGACTCAGCAGCCACAGCCCATTCGTCAGAGATCACAATATTTCGCCGGAACTTTTCATAAAAACAAACTTCGGAAAATCCACGATCGCAAAGAATATACTCAGGCTTTTCTTCACGAAGAAGATCGTTGAGAGGAAAAATGTACTGATCGATAGGGGTGTTGTGCTCTGGCTTTGGTCCAGAGAAGTGAAGCTTGGCAACTTTAGGATTGAAGTCTGAGATAGTACGATAGGTAGATTCGATAAACGTGCTTTTTCCAACACGATCGGCTCCGAGTACAGCAAAAATCTTAGGCTTCATTGGCAATAAAACATATATGTATAATTATATCACGAAAGGAAGCAGGTTTAAAGTTAGTTAGATATTTTGTAATAGTCACATGGCTGATCCTAATCATAGGTGGGGGATTAGATATTCTTCCGACTCATCTAAAAACCTAGCCCACATTCAAACACAATACGACAACGACAACTCATTTGCAAAGCCTGGTGAGTTGTTTCTTAACGAAAACCTTCAAGAGGTTTATTACGTAGACCATTCTGACGACACTGCTAAAAAGCTTGCGGGGGTATGGGCAAAAAGCGGATCTGATGCATACTACTCCGCGGGTAAAGTTGGCATTGGCACAACAACCCCCTCTTCGCCATTCGAGCTATCGACGACTTGGAATGACAACACTGCCGATCAGTCGGCTCTGAAGATCTCGGTAACAGACACTGCCTCTGGCGCTGGATCAAAACCCCTCCAGGTTTCCGTAGGTGCTTCGAGCAAGTTATCCCTATCCAAGGCTGGAGATCTTACTATTGCTGGTAAGCTTAATCTCCCTTCCCAGCCTCCTAGCGCTGAAACCGACCCAGGTACTGCCGGAGATGTGGCTTGGGATTCTGGTTTTATTTACGTTTGTGTAGCAAACAATACTTGGAAACGTGCCGCTTTAGCAGGATGGGTTTAAAGTTCTATGAACATTGATTGAATGTTTTGATGTTCCGACACATTATTTTTAGAAGTTGAGCAAGATCCCTCCGGCGTAGAAATGCGTCTGGGGGACTTTTGCTATATGGAGTCCCTCATGGCACGTAAAGTTAAAAACACTCGTAGACAAAAAATCCGTACCGAACAACCCTATATGCCACAATCACGAGACCAAGAACAAATCAGAATAGTAATGCCCCGCAACCCATCTCAAGTAGATGCGTTAAACTACCTTAAGACAAAAACCCTTACTATTCTCACAGGGCCTCCAGGGACCGCAAAGACCCTTCTCTCAGTATATTCCGCTTGCCAAGCACTTCAAAAAAGAGAAATTGATAAGGTATATTATGTTAAGCCAATTGTAGATGTTGTAGGTGAGCAAGGCCTAGGCTTTTTGCCAGGAGAAGTAGACGAAAAAACTGCTCCTCATATTGCACCAGTTAAAGATGCTCTGAGTGTATTTATGCCAAAAGGCAAAGCCGACTACCTCATTGACAAAAAGATTATCGAGTTTGTTCCTCTCGAGCACCTTAGAGGACGCAGCTTGGCAAATTGTTTCATTATTGCTGATGAAATGCAAAATGCTATCCCCCACTCTGTACTTACAATCCTAACCAGACTGGGTACCGATAGTAAAATTGCTCTTCTTGGTGACGTAGTTCAACGCGACCTAGATGGAAAATTTGGACGCGACGGATTGTCTGATGCTGCTAAGCGACTCAGCAGACTTCCAGAAGTTGGTCATGTTGAGTTTACGTTTAACGAGATTGTGAGATCTGGGTTTGTACGTTCTGTAATTAGAGAATATGCTGATCTATACGCAGCGTAGAGTTTAAAGTACAATTATAGATCATATATAGTGCCCCGATTATGGCAGTTAGAATCGATAAAAAAATTTCTCAAAACGAGAACATTTCAAGTAACTACTCCAAACTACAGGCTTATTTGCTTCGTAGAGCCGGAAGGAAGTTAAATGATATTGAATACATCGGCCTACTGCGTAATAACGCGCTTAGCGATCTTGAAGATCCTGGCAAGGCACTAGTTAACACCCTCGAGTATATTACTCGTATTGATGATGCGGGTGAGATCTCTATCTACGGAACCTACAAGGCCGAAGACTTTGAAATCACTCGCACATTTGTAGACAATGAGATTACAAATAGCTTTCTTACACCACTAAAAGATATTAGTATTGCTGGTGGCGTAGCTGGTGCGACAATATCCACCAACCCTAGAATTAGACTCGAAGATCGCATTGACCTCATCGACTCTTTTACTGGTAAAGGGTCTCTTAACAACATTCATACTGGCCCCACAGCTTTATTCTATAGTGTAAACTCCGGTAAGCTTCAGGATATTGGTAACTTTACGTTTGCTAACGGGTACACTAGTGGCGGCGCGGTTAGCTCGCCAGCTCTTGGTTTTTCTGCTATAACAACCGATGGCTTAAAAACTGCCTACGTTCTTTCTTCGTACACCAATCCCAACACCTCCGAAGAAGTAAGTCTTATCGGAACCGGGATTTTTGTTGTTTCAACCGGGAATGGCAGCACGGCATCATGGGAAATTGGAGACAGCGCATCTAAAGATAGATTAGACAATTTAAAAAATATTTTTGGCGCAATAGCTTTTAACACAATTGTTTTTAGAGCAAAAAGAGAGTACTCTGTTCTTAACCAACCGGAGTGGTTTACAATGTCTCCAGGAGAAGGAGAGGCATTAATTACAACAGCCGGCGGCCCTGATGATATCGACCCTGCCACTTCTGACTCAGAGTTGGTATTTGAAAGAGGAGCTTTTAATCTATACATTGAGAAAGAGTACTTTAACTCTGGTGCCTATGTAGAAAGCAGAGTGCCACCTGAGGATAGAGACTCGTACTCTGGAGATAACATTACCAAAGACTCTAATATGAGGTTTGCCCAGCCTCCTAGAGTTCTTAGAGATAACGTATATAACTGGGGTGTAAGATGGGACGGATATCTTAGACTCGATAGAACAAGTAATGGCGGAGAGTATCTCTTCGAAGTTCAAACTAATACGGCCATAAAAATTGATGTTTGTAATGGTCCTACCTCTGGAGCAAATAATGGTTGGACAAACGTATTTGACTCGTCGTATGACAAAGTCGATAGTGCAATTAACATCTCTACCAATGTAGATACAAAAGCATCTAGAGTCCTTCCATCTGAAGACATGATGGTTTCTAAGGTTGCATTTGGCCTTGAAAACATTGACGATAAGTTTGCCTATGACACCAGCCTAGATGGATCAAGTAGGTATAGATACGTACCCATTTCAATTAGGATGTGGGTTGGTGGGCCTGATAAGGCTGATCCTGAAAACCTTATCGTCGAAGTTCCTCTTGAGCCAAACCTATACATCAAGCCTGTTATAGCAGACATTGCTCCAGATACTCCGCTGAAGTCGTTCTCTGGAGAAGACTCGATTGCAATTACTGGCACTGCGTTTCCGCTGTCAGTTGCTGAGTTAAATGGAAGCACTTTTCTTTCTAAAATTCTTACAGACATCTCTACAAATTCTGCGACGTACACCTTTAACACTGCATTTAGGCTTTATGAAAAGCAAGTTACAGAGACAAAGGAATATGTTGATGAAGAAGGAGTTACCCAGACTGAATCTGTTACTAACTTAATCGCAATAAATAATCTCGTCCCAACTTTTAATATTAGCGGCGGAGTGATTACTATTACGGCATTGACAGACACTGCAGATCCTGCTAATCCAATTACCGACTTATCTAGCATCGCCGGAACATATTCTCTTAGAGTATTTCCGTCATACGCTGATTTTAATAAGAGCCCGCTCTGGAGTACTAAGATCATAGGTCCCAAGCAAGACAACTATAAGGGATACAGAGATCTTATTAATGAATCTATTACCGGGTATGTAACAGAGTACATTGAACCAAGCGTATACAAACTAACTCTTGACCAAAGACCTGAGTACTGGAAAGTTAGCGACGGAAACAAATTTACATACGGCGAGGCGATTACAAAAGAAAACGATCCACTCGACGGATTTATAAGCAATTATTTTAAAGCGACTCTTAGATCAGAAGAAAGTCCAACAAGCTCTTATGTTGGGTTGTATGGCGATGGCACAGGCACATTCTCCACAAGAGAAAACCTAATCCTAGGAGAGGCAAAATACGGCTCTGATACTCAAGGATCGAACTACGCGGGAATGAGGCTCACTTCTAACTTCCTTGGCGAAGGAGGAAAGCTTAAGTTTACTGGCATTCCTATTAATAACGCAACATTTGACTGGAGCGGGTTAACAGGAGCAAACGCTGCCCTAGGACAAAACGATCTTGGAGGTGGTACAAACCATCAAACAATTGCTGCGGCTAATATTACTCAGGGATCGACCACGGTGCATTATGACGGCGCCCCTGCCGGAAACGAAAACACTTCTAAGTTCTATCTGCATGACGAGCTTGGAGCAACTACTGCTCCTGTAATTGCTGCCGACGACCCAACAACCCTCGGCCTTCCCGCTTTTGGCGACGAGACAAACGCAGTTTGGGGAGCTCCTATTACAATCAATGCCGTATCTACTACGAGTGGTGGTAAGTTTGTTGCGCCTCTTGTCATGGGCGTTGAGAGAGTTGTTTATGATCGAGATGCAACAGTAGGCAATAGAATCATCACAGATATCGCTCATGTAAGAACCGGGAATCAAGTATATCTTTTAGCCTTTACATCGTCCTTTGAGCCATCGACAACAGGCTCTGATACGCTTGACGGTGAGACAATCCAATTTTACACAGAAGACGACATTGCTTTCCAGTTTGCCAATGTAGATACCGGTGAGTCTATTGCCTTTGCTGATGCTCTCAAGATAACCTACGACGGCTCGACATTTGTATCTTCTACAAGTGAAGTACCCAAGGTCCCTTCGGAGAGAGTAACACCGTTTGGATACGATAGCCCAGTCTACTCAACAGATATTTGCTATCCTCCTTATGTAATTTCTGATCCAAACCTTGAAGAAGCTGCTGTAGATGACGCAACTCTATACAACTCTAGCACTCCAAAGGGCAACTTTGATGTGTTCTGGGGAGATCATACGGCCTCAGATCTTACAGGAGAGCAGGTTACAGATGTCTTCATGGCATTAAATATTACCGAAAAGCTCGAGTTTTCCTATTCAAGCACAGAAGACCCTTCTACAATTATTGAAACAAGTAATGTATCACTTAGCGATAGTGACTATACCCACAGACTAAAAGTAGAGTTACCTATCTTCGATCCCAACGATCCTACAACTCCGTTTGATGAAGATATTTATTTCCATATTGGCAATAATGAAAAAGTAAAAGATGTGTATTATTTATTCATCAACGGAAAAGAAGACCCAAGTAGTTCAAGCTCGGGTCTTCTAAGCGGATTGCCTCAATAGGCTTCAGTTATTAACCAACAAGCACCCTTGGAGATCTGATATTAGACTTCAGGGATGCTCCGTCGTAATAATCGAATAACGGATATCCTACAACATTTCCAATCGAAACAACATCAAGAGCACGGTGATATACAAACCCGCCGTTCTCTTCGTTTTCGGAAAGGTTTTGGATGATTGTACCGATGTTAGAAACAAATCCCTTTACATAACTGCCACCACTGCGAAGATACGCCGTTGAGATGGAGTATTTGTTTTCTCCGCTCGAGGCCACGGCCGCAAAAGAGCCTGTTGCGTAGTCTCCAGAGCTGAGTTTATTAAGTATTGGGCTAAGGTACACCTTACCCTTTGCACTCGAGAAAGGCTTATCGTCGGTGCTAAATGCACGTTTGTAGAGAGGCTCGCCTTCTGGGCTACTACCGACTCTGATGTACATGCCAGGGCAATGATAGATTTGGTCAGAAAGAGTAATCTCTACGGCATCTTCTGCTTCTAAAGCATTAAGATCGTTGAATGTAATATCGGTCCTATCAAGAACGCCATCAGGGTCTCTTAGAATTAGTCTAAAGGTGCTGTCAAAGCTCTTACCTTCAAAGATATTAAACTGAGTACCTAGGGTATTCTTCTCGTCGGTAATCAATCTTTGACGTTTGTTGTTTTGGAACAGAGTTTTAAATGAAACCCTAATATTCTCTACAGTTTGAGTAAGAGATCTAATCTGGCTTCCAAGACTATCACTAACACTAAAAACATTGTCGTCGTAGTCATTGATTCTTGACTGCGAGTTCAAAGAGTCAATATTGAGAAGGTTAAGAGCTGTAATTGTATCAAATCTTTTGAGCGTTAAGCTAGGTGTAGATGCGGTTGTTGGAATAGAATACAAAGAATTGTATTTTGCTCCAAGATATAAGTCCTGTTGAGTTACAGGATCGTAGAGGAAAAATCCGTCTTCTCCTGCATCTTTTGTTTGATAGAAGTATTTAGTCTGAGCTATTGTGCCTTCATACCCTAAAACCGCCGTATCATAGTCAATTTCATCCCCTGCAGAAGGAACGGTATACTTAAACGAGCGGTGAATAAGGCGATCTTGGAATGCAGAATAATTCTTACACTTATATAACTCTGGAGTTTCTTGTTGATTAAATCTGTTCAATCTGCATTGTTTAATTGGGATTAATGCCTCGTCATCGTAGTATCCCGATCCGCCGCTAATAATAACAACAGGAATAAGCTTAGAAATTTTTCCGTCGACAATTGTTAGTTGGATGATCGCGTTTTCTGCTCCAGATCTTTCTCCTCTGACATTTATGTTGATTTTTTGCCCTGGGGATGCTGTAGGAAGGATTCTAATGGCAGAGCCAGTTGTTGCATTATCTTGAGTAACACCAGAGATATCAGCTGTTGTAAACTGGACACCTGGAGCAGCGTCAGCTTCTACAGGACCACCAATACTTACCCAGTCAAAATTACCAACTTCAGAGATAGTGTAGGTTGAGTTACTTGCAAATCCACCGGGCCTATCTGTTCTTTCTATTTCATACCCACTACCACTACCAACTACGGTCGCCGCCACAATGGATCCATTTTTTGATATAACAACCGGAGCGCCCTCGGGTCTCCCGATTCGGATTTTTGCGCCTCCGGCTACTGTAATGTTGTCTCTTGCGTCGCTTAGATCAGTGCCTAGCAACGGATTACCGTTTAATGCTAGAGATATTCTAAAGTCTTCGCCAGGATCAGCGTCGTCAAGAACATAATATACAGCGTTATCATTTCCAATGATCCTATTTAAGGACGTTACGCTTGTCCCGGTTGGAAACTGTAATGTACCCTGAGACGATCCGTCACCGGCGTTAGATTGCACTGCAACGTCAAAAAATCCAGGCCTTTGATCAAATCCAAAATCGCCAATCTTCTCAAAATAAATAAGATTATCGCTAGAAAACGTAAAGCTATTAGTTACAAACTTTGTTCTATTGATAACATTTCCCGCCTCGTTTGTAAAAGGCTCGTTGATAAGACCGGCTATTTCGTTTTCCACGACTGTACTAGTTCCAGTAGTGGCGTCGGTTTTTGTAACCCCAGACCGTACCTCAGAGAAGATTGCATTTGCAAAAGCAAACAATCTAAGATCTTCTTGAATGCCTGTTTTATATAGCTTTTGAAGGCCGTCCTTCATGTTCAACTGAACTTCGGCCAGATTATTTTTACTATAAAGTCCTGCCATAACGCGTTAAATTATCCTATATAAACTTTAATCAAGCGGGATCTGAGACCACATCAGAGGCCAATATACCGGCTTCTGCATAAGACTCTGCTTGGGTAATTGGGTTACTATATGAAGTACTAGTAACAGACGGAGATGTATTTGGTGCTTGGTATGTAAACCCAAGATTTATAGTCCATCTATTCGTGGCTTTTAGTCTAGAGCCTAGATTGTTTTCTATGATTCTCTGACGGCCATTTGTCTGAGTCTTGTAGTAACCAATAGTTACTCCAGATACCCCAGAAATGTATTTACCAGGTACAGAGATTACTTTAGTTCCAACAACAGTTTTTGTTGTGGTCTCTACACCATCTTCATCAACGGTCGTAACGTTCTGGTAAACGTTGATTCTTACGCTTCTATTTAGACTAATTGTCTGCGAAGAAGCCGCCTCGATTGTTGTTGGGAATAGCTCTTCTTGGGTGTAGTTTTCGTAAGTCCTAGAAGAATTAAGCTTGGTAGCATTTAAATCAACTCTGACGTTAGTAAATCTTCTTTCTGCTTCAATCTCAAGAAGCTCATCAAGCATATTTCTAACTTCTGACACAGAGAAATTATTACTCGAAAGGTTGATGACGATCTTTCTGTTACTACCAGAGAAGATTCTTCTAAATCCTTCGACATAGCCTGTCAAGCAATTGCTCGAAAGATCAAGGCACGCTCTTCCGTCGCTTCCGGTCACTAGCTTAGAGAAACCACTACGAATGTTGATCTTACCTGAGAGTCGGCAATTAGGCATTCTAAGAGTATTCAGATCGGCAAATCCTGACTCGAACCAATTATCAATCGGCTGAGTGTGTCTCTTAAAGTATAAAGTTCTGCTCGAGCCACCAAGTGATGCAAAGATATCACTATCAATGTAAATCCTTGTGCTAGAGACACTAATCACACGGGCCAACTCTGATCCATTTACGCTTGTATGAACCGAGTCATTAACAAGCACCAAGCGAGTTAGATCAGATGGGCCATCAATGTAATAAACGTTGTCAGGGTTGTCAGATGTGCCATTGTTAGTAGTGGCTGGGGTGCAGCTTGAGACTACAGAAGTACCGTCACCTTCAAAAATATATTGCCCTTGGGATCTTTCATTTCCGTTCCAGGACGAGGGGTACGTTGTTTTGAGGCTATTGCTTAGCCAAATTGTTCTAATCTTAGTTGCATCAGCTCCGCCAAGACCTCTAAGATCGGGGAGTTTACATCCGCCACCTGGGGTATTTTGGCTATATGCCTCGATAGAAACAAGGTCTCTTGCTACGTATCTATTAGACGGGTTGATGTTTAATGCGCTAAGATCATAGAAGTCGCAACCATCAGAAATTCTAATAGTAATTTCTTTTTCTTCGGTTTCTGGTTTTTCTTTTGTTGGGACAATGGGGAACTTACCGTGGAGGCTGTAGCCTCTAAGGAAGTCTATGAATGTAAGATTATAGAGATATTTAAAATCATTCTCCCTAAATCTTCCGTTAATTGCGTAATCTGTGATTGCAAATGTCTGAAGCTTGTGATTAGCGCTCGCTCTTTCTGGAGCAAAGCCTTGGGGTAGAATATAGCTAAATCCACCTTCGGAAATTGTGGAGATTAAGTTATTTGCCCCTAGTCTAAAATATTCTAAAGCATTTGTGTTAGACTCAGATCCTAAAGAAGGAACAGGACCCGAGCTAGGGCTGCCATATAAATCTATAGATCTTAATAGCGGACATTCTAAATCTCCGGCACTAAATACTACTCCTCCAGAGTAGTAAAGGCTACAGGATTGGAGATTTTGCCAACCAGAGCTTGGCTGAAGATTAATCGATACGTTACTTCTATTAATATCAATAGAAGAAGTATTTTGAAACCACTCACTCCAGTCTTCGGAAGGGTCGCCAATATATCCGCTAATAGATGAATAACGATACGACTCACCACCAATGTCAAAACTACCAAATCTATACTTAGAAATATGGTCAGCATCTGTTGAAGTGGCCGATGTACCGATGTCTGTTATGTTTCCCGATGACCCGCCTGCTTTAATGTTATAACTTGTAAATTCTATGCCAGGCTTTGCAATCTTAGGAGGAGTACCTGATAAAGGCGCTCTGGATCTCGTACCTCTCCAATACAACGAGGTTAAGTTAGGAAATACGTCATCGAGCCTTGCGTTCTTTCCATACACTCTGTCTCCGAGAGACAAAGTCTTCATTGCCGTAAACGGACGGTAATCTGTACCAGCAACTCTAGCTTGGTTTTTAATATACTTTTCAAACTTTGCGTCAGACCAATCATCTCCGTCTTCGTTAACTATGCCACCCTTCTTAGGCACAGTCAAATAGCTCACCATTGTATACAGAGGGAACGAAGAACTAGGCGTAGCTGAAGGGTCTCTATAATCAAACCACTTGAGTAGTCCGTTATACCACGAGTCTCCAGAGCCGGATATGTCAAGGACACGGAGCTTAGTATCTAGAGTTTTTAGCCAAACAGGAAGGATCTTTATGCTTGTGCCTCTAAGAGTCAATGACTCGAGATTATTAAATCCAACAAGACCAATATCTTTCCCATCTAGGAATTCTGACACCGAGATTCCATTGAATGTTAATGACCTAATTTGCTCAGGGTTTAGATATAGGTAGAGATAGAGATCGTAGGAGTTTTGATATCCAGTTGTTGTAACGTCAATATTTACAGTGTATGATCCAGCGTCTGTAAGTTGAGGTTTAGGATCAAGTGGTAAGAAACCTGGAACTTCGCCAGCGACTCTGGATTCTAAAGGCTGGACTTGGTAACCAAAGAAATACTTACCAGACCCGGTGTAACCAAATGTTATAGAACCCGAACTCATTCGGCAAGGAATTTTGAGCGGGGAGTTTTTGGTGGTTAGAAGACCAAGCTTTGCTGCTGATCCTGTGTTGCCATTATCAACCCAACAATTAATCTTATGCGAAGGCGACTCTGTAACAGGGGCTCTGGGGATAAAAGTATTGGGGTTCAGAGTAATTCTATTTACATGAGATCTTCTACGTACTCTAACAGATCCTGTGTATGTTGCAGATTTAAAATATCCATTATCGTCTTGTTCTGAGTTAAACAAACTAGCTCTAGAGGTGGAAACAGCGGTAGAGCGGGTTTCTCCTCCAGAGTATAGTCCAGATCCTAAAACTTTTGTCTTATAAGTAACGCCTTCGCATTGAATCGAGCCGTTATAAACAATAACATTATCTACTTTAACTAAATCACCACGAAGAGAAGGATTATTTTGATCTAAACCGATCTTTTCCCTTGAGTTTACGTAGTCATCTAGGGAGTTATTAATTCTTTGAAATGTCTCGTTTTGTAGATGAAGAGTTGGGAGGAGTAATGAGGATAACCCACTAACTGCTCTAAGGTCTTCTCTTGAGATAGTATTGGAGAGACCGTAGATAATATCTAAGATCTCTGGATTTAAACGTATATTACGAAGAGCGTCGTCTTGATCAGATTTAAAGATCTCAGCAAGGTTCTGCACGCCATCGGCAATTAGGCCGATATCTGGACGTGTTAATTGTCCGAATCCTGAAAATTCTGCCATAGGTTTTACTGCTCGTCGTAATTAAGTGTCATGTAGATTTCTTTTTCTGAATCAACCGGGTCATGGTTGTTCAAACTTCTTGCAATAAATAATGTTGCCAGGTTTGCGTCATCCGAGTTAACAATCGATTCAGCGTCTACATTAAAGATTTCCTCTAATGAAATTTCAACTGATTCATTCTTTGGAACATAGAACGTTGCTAGTGGTAGCCCTGAGCTTTGGCTAGTTAGCCATCTAATTGGATAATCAGAAGGGGTAAGAATACCAGCCGAATCCGTTCCACCTCTTGAGAGGAAGCTGCCGCATTTCTTAGGAGATGTATGAATTGACTTGTGGGTGTCTAGAGTTGATACGTTAATGTCAGTTGTAGGAGCGGTAGAGAGGCCATAGGCATCTACCTGGGTGCGGGTCGTAATCGCTTTAATTGCGCCGTCAGTTTCTGGTGGGTTAAAGCTTTCGCCGTGGGTTTCTGATCCAGAATCCTTGATATTGACCGTCGAGCGATGAGGAGTAAATGGATCAACCACAATGCCATTGGGGGTCTTTTGACCAATCCACATCCCTCCCATCGACAAGCCTTGTCTACCTTGCATAAACACTCTGACATAGGGTAGGTCTCCAGGAGCAATTGCGGATACCAAGAAACTTCTAATCCTAGACTTTTTATCAATTGTGGCAATATAGATAAGATTGTATGATACGTCAATATCACCTGTTGTAATGCTAGGAGGGAGAGCAGTGCCAAGAGAAATTAGGTACACCGTGGCCTCACCAATAACTCTTCTTCGAGGATTAGATACGCTAATAGTTGTTATGTTGACTCCTTGCTCTAGGGTTACGGAGTAGGCGGTGCCTAGATCGGGCCATGGGTTTGTAGATTGTACAAAGTATTCTGTAAATGTTACGCCGCTCTCATCAGTGCTCTCATAAGCAACAACTTCTGCGCTTCTAACTTCACGACCAGCTTTACAACCAAGAGCGTGGCACTCACCACCTTCTGAGCCGGAAACCGAAATATCAAAATCCCAGAGATCGTCGGTGTCATCGAATTGAGAGGTTTCTAAGTTATAGGTGTTAATTCCAAGGTTTGTATTTGTTTCTACGTAAAGACAGTTATTTGCGTAGTCCTGCGTAAAGTCTACGGGAACACCCTCGTAGAACTTCTCGCCATCATAATCAACATAAGCTGCACCGGCATCTGCTGGGGTTTCGATACCCCAGTCGCCTTTTGCCCTACCGCTATAGATTAAGCTACCAGCGTTATCTGGATCAGGCCATGCAAAACCAATTTTCATAGTTGATGCGTGGCTTGCATCAATACCACCTCTACTCCCTCCTACCCAGAAGATGTAAAACTCATCAGAAATGATATCAATATTTGAAAGAAGAGTTTGATCTCTGCGATAATAATCAATCTCTACGTCATAACCATCGGAGTATTCAGATCCTGCGCTTTGGGCGTATGTGAATGGAAGATAGACCTGCTCGAGTTCTAAATCTTGATCTCTAGAAGACTTATATCCTCCGCTCTCGATTCTTTTTAACCTAAAAGAACTAGTATTGCCGTCAAAGTTTTTCTGATCAATAACCAAGTTAAATAGATCATCTCCGACAATTCTTAAAGGCTGTGATCCAATTACAGAGTAATTTGCGGAGTCAATAAAGCTCCTCCAGCTTCCAGTGGATGCAGTTGAATATGAAAGAGTTGCGGTATGACTTGCTGCGTTACTCTGAACAATACCAAGAGCCGGCTCGTTAATGTTAAAGTTGTTGACACTAAACTTAGCTTTTAGTCTCCTTGATTCTGGTAGAAGTGGCCAATTATACCCCTCTTGGTGCATATAAGCAAACTCAGGGCAGGCCTTTTGTCTTACAATTTTGATCTCGGCATCTTGCTGGGAGAAGATAGAGAAGCTCTTAGGGAAGATTTCTTTTTTGTTATAAATCTCAGAACCAAATCTATTATACAGATATTGCTTAGGCTTAACGCCCATCAACACTGTGTAGTCGATTGCATTTAAGTATGTCTTAGACGATGTGAACTTAGGATCTTGAAGAAGACGCTGCTTGGATTTTGCATAAGACGAATAAAGTGTGCCCTTATCATATCCATCGATGTAATACGAAGCACCAAACTTATACAAGAACTGGTCTAGACGAATTGTCGAAGAGTCAGAAACATTAAGTCTATATTTAAAGTAGAAGAAAGGGTCTCCTAAGCAGGGTTCTCCTAACTGGTTTTCAATAACCAGAGTATGAAGAATAACCCAACGACACTGATCGTTTTCGGTAGGAATGTACGCATAGAATCTTGCGCCAATAGCACCATACCAGCCAAACTCGATCTTGTACATGGTGACGGTGTCTGGGTCAAGGATGTATCCACTCTCACCCTCTCCGCTAAGCGGATCGCCATTCATGTTTTTCTGTTCGATTACAGTTTCATACTGTCTCCGGCCATTTCTAAAAATCTGAGTTGTGTTTGCTGTATAGCCGGCGTCTTCAAAGAAATCACTATCTTCGAGTGGGATAATTGATCTTCTGATAATTTGTAAATCAGCACCATCTGCCAATCTAAAGAAGTATCCGTCAGTGTCATTTTCAACACCCCATTCAATTGTGGTACCAGGTCCTGCGCCGATCTCTGACGCCTTGGTGCCGTAGGTGAATCCGCTAATTCTACCTGGTTGGTAACGGAATGCTCTGATAGATTTGATCTCTACGTTAGAAGATACACCAGGATTACCTCCGATCTTATTCTCGTTTGTGGGGAGGTTGATTGCTTCGCCAAATTGCTCGCTGGGCCAAGACGAACTAAAGATATTTGTTTTGTCTGGCTCGATAGGTGTATCAAGGATGAAGTAGGGAAGTTTGAGTTCCTTTTCTACGTCTGTTACTGTGCTTGCGCTCTCATGGATTGTGAAACTCCAGTCCTTGAGATCTTGACGAATATAATCCCAATCTAGGCCAAAGTACTTACTCCAAATCTCTGGAGTTGGATTTGTGCGGATTCTATAATGGCCTTTATCTGTGGAGTCTTGAGGATAGAATACGCGGGTTGTACTAAAGAAGAAGCTGTCCCAAGCGCAGCTTAAAGAGTTAGGTACAGCAGCACCAGACGCCGTAATAATAACATTAGACGCTCCGCCTTCACCCCACAACGCAGCTGATTTAAATGGAGTTAATAATAAATCCTCGTTATCATTTGGTACAAAATTATATGCCCTACCAGAGGGGATGATGGGGTAGTCAGATACTGCACCAAAGCGAGTCTGTCTAATATCAAGCCAGATCTTATCCCAGTATAGCTCATTAAATCTCAAGGAGCCATCTGATAAGACTTCAGGAGGGTATTTATTTAGTAGGTAGTTAAGGTTGTACTCTGATATTTGCTCTGAAGTAAAGTTTCTAACCATGTACTCAATGAGATATTGAGCAATGATAGAGTTAAGATATTGACCCCAACCTCTATATCTCTCCGCTCCACCTGGGTTGATTAGCTGATCTTGAAGATCTGGTTTGCCAGGAGGAGTGTAGGGAGATGGGTATACAGAGATTGCAAGGGCAGAGTTGATTGTATCTTCTTCAAATTTTGTTTCAAAGTAAGGACCTGAAGAAGAGGGACGACTATACCAAAAATTAGGGCTCCTACTATTGGTACCGTCTACCCTCCAGTCCTTCTCATCAAGACCGTATGTACTAACGTTGCCAAAAATGCCCTGTTGAGTGGTCTCTCTATTAACACCAAGAAGAGACCGACTTACCTCAGAAGTTTCCGCGAATCTTTCCTCAATAGGAAGCGCTGCGGGACTCCCCTTACTAAATTTGTTCTGAGAGCTCCTTGCATCTTTTGAATAAGATTCAGAGTTCAGAACAACTGAAGGAGCGTTTTCTTGTCCGTATTCTGATTTAGGATAAGACTCTTTATTCGTAGTAAGGGGATTTCCATCCTCGGTGGATAGGGGAAAACCCCTAAAATCCACCATTTGCTTTCGCGAAATAGATTTTCTAGGCGGAGTTCTTTCCGCCCTTATAGAAGACCCTGAGGTATACTCCGGCATATCACTGTTCCTCCCAAGTTAGTGAATTAACAATATCAATCGATCCTGTAGCAGCAGCGGCGGTGTCAGAAGAAGACTCCCAGAAAGCATAGATGCCGAGGATATCAACTTCGTTGGTTAGTGGGAAGGAGATGTACTCTTTGTTATATGCAAAGTAGTCTTCGAGGTCGTATTGAGATCCGCCTTTGTTTGCATAGATTGAGAATACGTTATTTCCTGTGTTGGCTACTGGGGCGAGTTTGAAGTCTTGAGAGATTTTTGCACCTGATAGAGAGGCAATAGATTCCCAATTTCCTACTTCTCCAGCATCCCACTTCTTCTGATTCTCGTATTT
>Ga0129351_1000312_pt1 | contig 17898 bp, 21 predicted proteins | sample CPBDNA_8_FD_94423 | JGI IMG/M metagenome (GOLD analysis project Ga0129351, IMG submission 94423) | Freshwater to marine salinity gradient microbial communities from Chesapeake Bay, USA - CPBay_Sum_27_0.2_DNA | ecosystem: Environmental > Aquatic > Marine > Coastal | place: USA: Chesapeake Bay... | reverse complement strand
GGGTTCGAATCCCTTCTACCGCTCAAATGGCGACGTGGCGGAGTGGCTACGCAGCGGTCTGCAAAACCGTGTACACCAGTTCGATTCTGGTCGTCGCCTCCAACTTTCGGAGAAGAATTGATAGCAATCACAGGTTCAGGAGAATATTTACCGGGTATATTAAATGCCGATAAAATTTTATTAAATAAGTTAAGTGAAAAGCCAAATGTTCTTTCTTTCCCAACTGCAGCTGGTAAGGAGAGTGAGTCACGAATTGATTATTGGTCTAATCTTGCAACTGAACATTTCTCAAAACTTGAAGTAGAACATGAAAACATACGAGCACTTAAACATAATGATTTTTTTGATGACCACTTATTAGAATCTGTTAGAAACGCGAATTTCATCTATTTTTCTGGTGGAAACCCAACCTATTTATATGAAACAATAAAAAACACTCCTTTTATGAATGAAATATTGAAGATTCATAATAACGGCGGAATTTTAGCTGGGTGTAGCGCTGGTGCCATGATAATGGGTGAGAAAATGATTAAAGGCTATGGATTTAATTTAGTTAATAATGTAATTGTGATACCACATTATGGTGAAGCATTTTATTCTTGGATAACTAATACAGTTAAGGTTTTGAATAGAGGTAACTTTAAACTTTTATGCTTGGAAAAAGATACTTATTTCACTTTAGATGAAAATAAGATTGAAATTATAGGAAGTAATAATGTGCATATAATATTTAAAGATAAGCATGATACATATAAACATGGAGATATCCTAGATAAAAGTGAGTTAATGATATAAATGTGTGGAAGATACTACTTGAATTTTGATAATTTAATATCTGAAGGATACAAAACAGAAGACACATTTGTTTATGAGACCAGTTTTAACATCACTCCTCAATCCCGTGTACCTATAGTTATTGATAGTAATATAAAGATTGCTACTTGGGGGTTCTTCCCTGACTGGATAAAAAAACAGAAGAACTCTAAACCCTTGTTTAATACTCGCTGGGAATCAATAAGAGAGAAAAGAACATTTCAGTCTGCATACAAAAAAAACCGTTGTTTAGTTCCTATTTCTGGGTGGTATGAATGGAAAACTGAAAATGATGAAAAAAATCCGTATTATTTTTACACAGATGAACCTGTAGTGTATGCAGCTGGTCTTTACTGGAACCGTACGAGTGGTGATGTTGAATTTTCAATAATTACTCAAGAAGCTTATGGAGATTTGGCTAACGTACACAACAGAACACCTTTATTACTAAATAATGAGAATAAAAATAACTGGCTATCAGATGGCGATATTGATAATCTATATCGTGAAATAACTGAGAGTAGAAAAAAGATTGTAGATTTTCACAGGGTGAGCAAGGCAGTAAATAACCCCAAAAATAAAAATTCCTCACTTATAAACAAATACACGGAAGTACCATTTTAATGAATTCTCAATCACCTATATATTCTTTCAAATTTACAATCTCTTGGATTTTCATATATGTTGTAATAGTATTTTTTATTAGTAATTTTATAAATATATTCTTATCACTATACATTGGACTTTGGATATTAAATTTGTTGATAGAACTAGCTGAGAGACTTCTTTTAAGATTTGGTAAAAGGATTTACACCGTAGAACGTTAGGATTTACTTAATACTAATTTATTGCTATATTTGACAAAAGGGAGATTAGCTCAGTCTGGCAGAGCGCTACCTCGACAAGGTAGATGTCACAAGTTCAAATCTTGTATCTCCCACAAGAATGAATCAGTTACAAAGATTAGTTTTTATATATTTTCGACATGGACGTTTCTGGATAACTAAAAGATTAGAAATTTTTATTTGGTCATCCTTAGTGTGCTTATCCATATACAGGTTTCTTCTTAGTTATTAAAACATTATTGGCTTATAAAAACATTTACTATATAGTTAAGATGACCGCTTAATTGGGTAGTATTCAACTCACTTAAGTATGTATAAAGGAATTTACAGTGGTCATTTAGAAAAGAGGGGTTTCTCCAGGATGGGAATTCCCTTTTTTCTTTTGTAACTAAATTATTGAATTACATACACTTAAACAATGACATCAAAAAATATGGGACATTTGAGACTTATTGTTTTTTTTACGACAATAATCGGACTTCTTTCGTTAATTACCCCAAACACAGAACTTCAAATTTTTAATCTAAACATTCTTCAATTCACCCTATTTTATGTTTGGATAGTACAGATTATTGGTTTCATTTTTGGATTTATATATCAAACAGAGAGATATTACGACTTCATAGGAAGCTTAACTTATTCATCTTCAACTTTATTAGTATATTATTCTCTTCCAGTCAGAACACAAACAGATAGCATTTTACTAATTCTTGTTTTAATTTGGTCATTAAGGTTAGGCCTTTTCCTTTTCAGGAGGATACTTGAAGATGGTAGTGATAGTCGTTTTACCAAACCCAAACAATCATTTTTTCACTTTTTACAATACTGGACTGGGCAGGCAATGTGGGTGTCCTTTACTTGTATAGGAGTTTATGTTGCTATGATTTCTCAAGAAAGGAACACGGTTACATTATTATCTCTGCTCGGTATATTTATTTGGATCATTGGATTTTCTATTGAGATCATTTCTGATAGTCAAAAAAGAAAATTTCGTAAAGATATAAACAATAAAGGTAAATTTATATCTACTGGATTATGGAGTAGAAGTAGGCATCCAAATTATTTTGGTGAAATAACCCTATGGTCAGGTGTTTCAGTAATTGCTTTTACTAGTTTGAACGGTATTGGTTACGTCGCCTTAGTATCTCCGTTATTTGTTTACATGTTGCTTTCAAAAGGTAGTGGTATTCCACTTTTAGAGAAAAGTGCCGATAAAAAGTGGGGTCAAGACGTTGCTTACCAAGATTACAAAAAGAAAACCCCTGTATTATTTCCTAAACTTTTTAATAATATAAAAAACACCAATAGCAATAGCAACTAACTGATAGTAGGGTAGAGTTTCATATCTTATGACAAAATTATAGGCTATACCTATTACACCTAGTCCAACTGCTAGTTTTTGTAGGTTTTTCATTACAGAGAATCTAGTTTCTCTAAAAGAATATCCTTCTCACCTGGGAGCATCTCAACAACATGATCACTATCGGGATACGTCGAATTTTCAACATCAGTTTTAAATCCTTTTATAGCTTTTGCTCTCTCTTTATTCAATTTTTCTTTTATAGAATTACCGTTTCCCCAAGATTTTGCATGACGAGGCATTTTTATGCCGATTGTCTCTCCACAGATGTCTTCAAAAAAAAGGAACATAACATCTCCACCTGTTCCTGAACCAAGGGAGTTTAGTACAAGGGAGGTATGTTTCTTAAGTTCTAACAACGCATCTTCTGCAACGCATTCAACTTCAGCCCCGAAAGCTCCAGCATCTTCTAATCTTTTCATATCTTTTAGAATATTTAAAGCTTCATCAGCCGTTTTGCCTACTGTTCTAATACCACCATACTTAGTAGCCATGGAAGGAATCATTCCTACATGGCCTTGAACTTGCATACCTTCTTTCGCAAGCATTTCAACTACATCAAAACTTCTTGGAGTTAGAACAGAATCGGCACCTTTCATCATGACCTCAAAAGCTCCCCTAAGTATTTCTTCATTTGTTATAAATCGTCCTGCAAATAATGCTGCTGTGATAAATGTATTAGGAGCTCCTCTTCTTACATCTTGATACCAGTCACTGCCAGTTATGATCATATCAATATTTTGATCTGCAATTATTTCTGCTTCTTCTGCGTTACCAGCTGTTACTTGTGTCATCTTGATTTTATTTTTTTTATTTTCAAGTATGTCTCCAACTGTTATATTTCGTTCGACTTGTTCATGACCAAATGTATAAATTCTTTTCATCTAAACATTATACGTGACCCTTTATCTGAAAAACAAGGGGTCGGCAGTTCGATCTTGCCTCCCACAATAAACATAGGCTCTAAACGTGTTCACAATTTTACTAATTAAAACTTAGGTCATAGTTTCTTATCTTCCAGTAATAACAGAGAAGATAAATATAACAACAATAAGACCTGTAATCATAAAAGAACCTGTTACTTTACCTCTTACATAAAGAAATAATAAAGCAACTAAAGCTACAGAACCTAAGATAAGTAATACAAATATAGAGTCCATAGATATTATTTTAAACCATACCTGACAATTTACGCTTAACCTTTTTTTAATCACCTTTAAAATCTCAAGTGTCAGCAGTTCGATTCTTCCTCTGGGCAAAATATATTGTCAACTTGAGTAAGTTGAGTAGGTTTAGCAACTTGAAACTCTTATAAAAAATTATTCTTCTTCTAGTGATGATTTAAAGTTTTTCATTTCTTCAGCATTTTTCCACCACCAATACTTCATATAAATATTAAAAAATATTGCAACGATAACCATAAATCCGAATATATAGAAAGCCCAAAGGTCACCTTCTTGGAAGTAAAAATTAAAAGGCATGTTTATCTACGTTTAGAAAACACTTCATCAAAACAGTAAGGACAGTATTCTTCTATTTTATATTTATCTGAGTCAATTTCTTTTTTATTTAGTGGTTCTCTGCATCTGAAACAGAGAATATAATCAGTTTCATTGAGATTCTTATCTAAAGCAACTCTATCATCAAACACAAAACAATCACCATTCCAATATGAACCACCGGTATCTTCGAAGTATTTAATAACACCACCATCAATTTGTTTTACATTTTTAAAGCCATTTTTTAACATTAATGCTGAAGCTTTTTCACAACGTACACCACCTGTGCAAAACATAACAATCTCTTTATTCTTCATTTTTGGATCTAAACTCATAATTTTGTTAGGAAAATCTCTAAACGAATCAAGATTAAGATCTACTGCATCTTCAAAAGTACCTAATCTAACCTCATATTCATTTCTTGTATCAAGCAAGACAATGTCCTCATTGTTATTAAGTTTATCCTGGAGTTCTTTAGGTGTAATCTTTTCACCAGTAAAAGTAAAGGGATCAATTTCATCTATACCCATTGAAATAATTTCTTTCTTGATTCTCACTAGCATTTTTCTAAAAGGCTGATAATCGTTATAGGTTGTTTTAATATCTATTTCACTAAATCTTTTATCAGAGCGTAAAAATTTTATGAAATCTTGAATAGCTTTATGTTCCCCAGCAATTGAAAAATTTAATCCTTTTTCACTAATTAAAACAGTCCCTTTTAGGCCTAATTTATTTGAATGCTTTTGTATTTTTCCTTGAAGCGATTTTCTATCAGTTATAGGGATAAACTTATAACCCGTTATATTTGATATTTTCAGAGTATCCATTTTTCAATAATTTATTTTCTTTTTCCCGTTCGGCCAGTTCTGAAATCAAGTCGCCCTTTTCTCTTAGCAACATGCTTTTTTTTTCTTTTTTTACGCCTTTCTTCAGGTATTGAAAAATCTTTCATGAACCCATAATAGTTATGTAAATTTATATTTTATACAAATAGAAAAGGGAGTCGGCAAACCCCCTTTTCCCAGCAAGTACTAGTGATAGAAACTTGCCAACTGTATTTTATACAAAGATTAAAGTAAACTAAGTTAGTCATATGTTGCTGATACATCTTGTGATATGTGACACTAGAAGGAGGGGTTCTCTGTCTGAACTCCTCTTTCACTACAGTTGGGAGAACAATGACAATTCATAATAAAATACCACCAAAAGGTTTAGGTACGTACATGATGTCGCCAGAAGAGGCTTCCGAAATGACATATGAAGCTATAAAAATTGGTTACAGACATATAGATACCGCTGAAGTCTACAGAAATGAAAAAGGTGTAGCATCCGGTATTAAAAAAGCAATTTCTGATGGATTGATAGAAAGATCTGAGCTATTTATCACAACTAAGGTATTCCCGGGTAACGAAATGTGGGGTCAGGAACAAAAAAAATATGATGATGTAATTGAAGCATATGAGAAAAGTCTTGCACGTCTTGAGTTAGATTATATAGATCTTTATCTCATTCATTCAGCGCATGCAAACAACACAAGAAAAGAACAGTGGAAAGCACTTTTGGATCTTAAAAGAGATAAAAAAATACATTACGCCGGTGTAGCAAATTGGAACATAAAACATATTCAGGAACTTATAGACATAAATTTACCAACTCCAGACACAAATCAAATTGAATTGCATCCTTGGGCGCAGCAACCTGAACTAGTACAATTTTTAAAATCTCATGGTATCCATATTATTGCATACAGTAGTTTGGTACCCCTTTCAACTTGGAGATCGAAAGAAGGAGAAAATAGCCTTAAGACTAAAGAACTCGAGGAAGAGGTTAAATCTGAAAATTCAATATTCAAACAACTTGCTACTAAATATAGCGTTACGGAATCGCAAGTATTATTACAATGGGCCTTGCAGCAGAACTATGCTGTACTTCCTAAAACTATTAAAATTCCAAGGTTAAAAGAAAATTTTGATTTTTCATTTTCGATTCAAGATTCCGATATGGATAAAATCAAATTAGTAAACAAAGGTGGAGGAATAACCTGGGAATGGGGAGATCCTCTACTTGTTAATTAATCTTTCAAATTTCTTATTTTAACTAACCATAACAAAGCTATTAAAATTGATAATCCTAAAACAACTAAAGCAAAGTTTTCATTATCTAACAACGAAGTACTAGAATTTTTCAAAAGTAATTTGTCAATACCGCTTGATAATATACTTAAAATCATTCCTGATCCTATCAGTGCAATAAAAAAGCCTGTAAATTTTGAAGGTAATTTATCTTTCATGAAAAAAATTATATCAATTATATTATTTAAAATCTTCCTATATCCGTCAAGGATATTCAATATAATGTTTTTATGAATAATTGGTCAAAAACAGTTCCAAAAGCTGTTCTACACGATCATCTTGATGGAGGTCTTAGGGTTTCAACTCTTATCGAACTTGCTAATAAACAAAATTACACTAATCTTCCATCCACTAATACTGAAGATTTACTTGAGTGGATCCAGCCTAAACCCAATATGTCTCTTGCTCTAAACCTAGAAGCATGGGATCACACTATTGCAGTTATGCAAGACACAGAATCTATATATAGAGTAACAATGGAAGCCCTTGAAGACTTATCTAACGATGGAGTTATTTACTCTGAATTACGGTTTGCCCCTCTTGTGCACTGTCAAAAAGGTTTAAACCCAACTGAAGTGGTTGACGCAGTATTACATGGTATTAAAGATGGTGAAAGGGATTTCAACATTACAGCAGGAGCTATTTTGTGTGCAATGCGACATTTAAAAAATTCAAAAGAGGTTATAAATTTATGTGTTGAAAATAGCGATATATTTGCTTTTGATCTAGCAGGACCAGAAATTGGATTTTCTGCATTGAATCACAAAGAAGCATTAGAAATAGCACATAAAAATAATGTTAACGTTACTTTACATGCAGACTGGGAGGTACCTGAAGGAATACACGAGGTAGTTCTAGATCTAAAAGCTCATAGAATAGGCCATGGTTCTCAGATAATAGATGACATCATAATTGACAATGGAAATTTACATTTCAAAAGCGATGCTGCACGTTATGTTTTTAAAAATAATATTGCACTAGAACTGTGTCCAACTTCAAATATGCAATGTGGATCTTGTGAATCAATTTCTGAACATCCTTTTAAAAAACTTTATGATACTGGTTTTAATGTGACCATAAACACAGATAATAGACTTATGAGTAACACCACAATGTCTGAGGAAGTACAAAACCTGGTTGATGCTTTTGATTTTTCTGAAAATCAGATACGCAAAATTACCTACAACACTATTAAAGCTGGTTTTGTCAATGATGCTAAAAAAAATGAGTTGTTAGGAAAATTATAAATTTGCTATAAGGAATCTAAAGTAATTTCAACCATATTTTTTAACCCTATTTCTCTTTCTTCAGAAGTCATTTGAAGATTCTTTGAAATCACGTCTGATACAGTTGCAACTGCTAGGGCATCAGCACCATATTCTGCTGCTACTCCGTACAACCCTGCAGCTTCCATTTCAACAGCAAGTATTCCCATTCTATTCAATATTTCAAAAGTTTCTTTTCTTGGATCATAAAATAAATCTCCAGAGAAAATATTTCCAACATGAACATTTTTATTTAATTTCTCCGCAGTGTGTACAAAGTTATGTAATAAGTTCCAAGAAGCAGTTGCGGAAAAATCTGCATCAAAAAACCTAGATCTATTAACTCCAGAATCTGTAGAAGCACCGACACCTACAACTATATCCCCAAGTTCTAAATGATCAGCAATTGATCCCGAGCTTCCAACTCTAATTAGGGACTTAACATTGTATTCAGTGATTAATTCTTTAGCGTATATAGAAATAGATGGAATACCCATTCCTGTTCCCATTACGGATACACGTTTATCTTTATATGTACCTGTAAATCCTAGAATATTGCGTACATTAGTAACCTCTTTAATGTTGCTAAAAAAGGTTTCAGCAATAAATTTAGCTCTTAGAGGATCTCCCGGTAACAAAATGGCTTCAGCAAATGCTCCATCTTGTGCATTAATGTGTGGTGTCACCATCAAATAATTCTAACATTAAAATCAAATTTAGAACATGCATCCTTACTAATATCTAATTTATGAAATATTCAGACGAAGAAATTTATTTAATGAAAAAAGATAAGTTTTTAAAAAGTGTTATCCAAAAAAATAACTCAATAACTATCAAACCCAGCAAAACATCATATTTTCATTCAATGATAAATATTGTAATTTCACAATTTATCTCAACAACAGCAGCAGCGGCTATTTCAAAAAAAATCTTAATCCATTTCAAAACTAATGCCTTCACTCCTTCTCAATTTATAAACTTAAGCATTAAAGAAATAAAATCATTAGGTTTATCTACAAACAAATCTAAATCAATCAAGGAAATTTCAAGAATTTTTCACGAATCAAATCTTTCATATAAGCTTAATTCTTTCTCTGAAGCTGATCTTGATGAAGTGCTACTTTCTATATATGGAGTTGGTCCATGGTCTCTTCAGATGTTTAAATTATTTAAGTTAGGTTATACAGATATTTTCTCATCTAAAGATGCAGCATTGAGAAAAGCCATGGAAATGGCTGGCATGGTAAAACCCAATTCACCAGAAGTTGATTATGATAAGTACTCTAAAAAATGGGTACCCTATCGTTCAATTGCTTCAATGCACTTATGGGCATCTCTTAATTAGTAATATTATTAGTTACTAAAGTCGTAATCTAAGTTATTATTCGATTAGGTAATAAGCCTGTTACCTCAAAAAAGAGTTCGAGAAATCGGACTCTTTTTTACATATTTAGGGTTTTAATTACATATTAATAATTTGAACCTTTAGATTAAGATAATGATAGAAGTTGTACTCTCAAGAGTCATCCAAGGTGGATTGTCTGGTATAGGGATAGGCTTTATTTTTTATTGCTATCCTTTTGTTAGGCATCTCGTATCAAGAGATTACAGATTTAGGTTCTATCAAGCTGAAGATAAAAATCTCGCTTTTAAGAGAGAATGTATTAAATATTTAAAAATTGGCCTCACTTATGGATTTATTTATGGATTTATTATGGGCACAATAATTGGTCCTTTTGGGCAAAGGAATGGTATTTAGTCCAATTAACCAAATAGTATTCTTATAGACAATAAAATTGACACAATTACTAAAACAGGCCTAACAACTTTTTCACCATTACTAATTGCAAATCGTGATCCTAAATTGGCACCTCCAATTTGAGCTACTGCCATTATTAGCCCTAATTCCCAAATTACATATCCCTTTAAAGCAAAAATTATGAATGCTGCAAAATTAGAAGCAAAATTTAATAACTTTGTAATAGCAGTGGCCTTCATTATTGAAATTCCTTTAATGATTACAAATGCTAAAACAAAGAAAGAACCAGTACCAGGACCAAAAAAACCATCATAAAACCCAATTAGAATAACTATCACATTAAAAATAAAAAGCAGAGAGCTGCTCCTATTAGATGTTGATGGACCTCTATTTAAAATAAAAAAAACTGCAGCAGAGATTAGGAGAATAGGGATTATGCTCTCAAGTAATTCATTAGATATTCGACTGACAAGAAAAGTGCCAATCATTGAACCTCCAAAAGATAAAAAGAAATATAGAACTCTTTTAGGTTCAGTTAGAAGTCCGTTTTTGTAATAATTATACGTAGATGTAAATGTACCAAAACATGACTGAAATTTATTGGTAGCGAGTGTATTTAAGGGGCTAATTCCTACTAATAACATTGCAGGAGTTGTGAGCAAACCTCCACCTCCAGCTATAGAATCAATTAATGAAGCTAGAAAAGCAGCAATAAATAGGATTACGTAAGTACTAAATTCTAAAGAAAATTCCATATAAGTACTTTAAAGAGTATTTATTAATGAAGATATTGAAATTAAGAAAAAACTCACTTGTTATAATTATTGCATGGAATATTACGGTGCAATCGATCAAGGAACCACAAGTACAAGATTTGCTATATTTGATAGCGAAGAAAATCAGGTTGCCATACACCAAATTGAAATTGAACAAATTTATCCTGAACCAGACTATGTTGAACACAATCCAGATGAAATATGGAAGAGTGTAAGCACTTGTATATCAGAAGTAGGTAAAAAATTTGATTTAAGTAAACTTTCTTCAATAGGAATAACTAATCAAAGAGAAACAACTGTTGCTTGGTCAAAATCAACAGGTAAGCCACTTTACAATGCAATAGTTTGGCAAGACACAAGAACACAAGATATTTGTGATGAAATAGTTAAAATTGATGAACTACAATCTGATTTTAAAAATACAGGTCTTCCAGTAGCTACTTATTTTTCATTATCCAAAATTTTATGGCTATTAAGAAATGTTGACAATGTTAAAGTTGCTGCTGAAAATCAGGACTTATGTTTCGGCACAATTGATTCATGGATACTTTTTAAATTAACTGGTAAACATCTAACTGATGTTACCAATGCAAGTCGTACACTTATATTTGACTTACAGACTCTTTCTTGGAATCCAAAAATTATAGAGTATTTTGATATACCAAAATCGTCACTCCCTGAAATTAAACCATCAATGTATTGTTTTGCAGAAGATACTCCTTTTATTGAAAATGTTCCAATTACAGCTGTTCTAGGTGATCAACAAGCATCGCTATTTGGCCATAAAGCATTCAAGGTAGGAGAAAGTAAAAACACATATGGAACGGGGTGTTTCTTTTTAGTCAATACAGGCAATGAAATTATTTCTTCAAATAATGGTTTAATTTCTACTGTTGGTTATCAAATTGAGGACCAGCCTCCAGTTTTTGCACTGGAAGGTTCAGTTGCTGTTGCTGGTTCATCTATACAATGGTTAAGAGATAATATAGGCTTAATTGATAGTAGTTCTGATATCGAAAAATTAGCACTTTTAGTAAAAGATAATGGGGGAGTGTATTTCGTTCCTGCATTTTCAGGGCTATTTTCTCCACATTGGGATCCAACTGCTCGAGGAACAATTGTTGGTATGTCAGGACACACAAATAAGTCACATATTGCAAGGGCTGTTTTAGAGTCTGTTGGATTTCAAAACTATGAGTTAACAAAGGCTTTTGAATTAGATTTAAATTTCAAACTTTCATCATTATCTGTTGATGGGGGAATGACTGCAAATAATCTTCTTATGCAATTTCAAGCTGATATAAGCGATATAAAAATACATTCTTTAAAAATAAAGGAAGTAACTGCTTTTGGTGCTGCGTTAGCTTCTTTTTCTTTTATTAATCAGAAACCTTTAGTGAGTATTGTTAACAAAGTTAGTAGAAGTAAAACATGGTCCCCTAATATGAATGGAAAATTGCGTGAAAATTATTTATCACGTTGGAATAAAGCTATAGAGAAAGCAAAAAATTGGATGTAATTAAGTTAATTACATATGCATATATTGTATTTTTTGTATTCGCAGGTATAAATCATTTTTTAAACCCCACATTCTATGATGCATTAGTCCCATCTTTCATACCAATGCCACGATTAGTGCACCAATTCACAGGCATATTAGAAATTGTGATCCCTTTGTTATTTCTGACCAAATACAAAACCGAAGCTGCATTATTTATGATTATTTTTTTAGTATTAATTTATGGTGCTAATTTGTATGTTTGGATTGAAGGTTTACCATACGGAAATCGTACATTCACCAATCTACAACACTTTTATAGATTTTTAATACAGGTTGCATATATAAGTATTACATATATTATTTATCGTTATGACTGATTATAAATTCTCGAAAGATTTCATATTCGGTACTGCGGTTGCTTCATATCAGGTTGAAGGTGGAATCTACAATAATGACTGGACTCATTGGGAAAATAAGGTCAACACAGTATGTGCAGAACCATGCAATGAAGCATGTAAACATTATGAATATTTAGAAGAGGATATTAATTTACTTGATAAATTAGGTATTAAAGCCTTCCGATTTTCTATGGAATGGAGCAGGATACAGCCAGAAGAAAATAAATTTAACGAAGCAGAGATTCAATATTATGTTGAAAAAGCTAAACAACTCTTGTCAAAAAATATTACTCCAATAATTACTTTCCATCACTTCACTTCACCAGATTGGCTCGCTAAATATGGATATTGGGCCTCTTCTAAAACTACTGATGCATTTGTCGAGTATGTATCGAAAATGATGGATCATCTTCCTTCTGAAGTTGTGTATTACAATACAATAAACGAACCCGGTATTTTTAGTATGTTTGGATATTTCTCTAAAGCTAAATTTCCTCCTGGTATTAGAAATGAAAAAATATTTATTTCAGCTTCTGAAAATATAATAAATGCACATAAACAATCTTTAGAAGTGATTAAAAACAAAAATAGTAATGCTAAAGTCGGTATGACTCACGCTCTTCACGAATGGGATGATAAAGATAAAAGTGTATTTAATCAATATCTTAAATATCATCTTGAAGATAAATTCTTTTTTGCATCAGATGAAGATGATTTTATTGGTCTACAAACATATTCGATTAAAAGAACGAGTCCCAGTCTTATATATCGCTCAGTTGCAGCCTTTCTTATCAAAATCCCTTTTTTAAGAAATAGAATATTCCCTTTATTTTTAGATACCTTCTCAGGAAGAAATGATTATGTTGCTAAGTCTGCACGTAAAACAAAAATGGGATATGAGTATAGGCCTGAAGCTATCAAATATAATCTTCATAGAATACATGAAAAATTTTCTGATAAAGATATATTTATCACAGAAAACGGTATTGCTACAGATAATGATGATGAACGAATTGAGTTTGTTAAAGATGTATTGAAAGATGTACACGAATACAATCAAGGATCAGGCAAGGTGATAGGTTACTTATACTGGTCACTGCTAGATAATTTTGAATGGGACCTTGGTTATAATATGAATTTCGGCCTTGTAGAGATAGATAGAGATACTTTTGCAAGAAAACCACACCAATCTGCTCATTGGTTTGGCAAAGTTTCAAGAACAAATTCATTTACTGATTAAACAACCACTTATTAAAATATCCACATGACATTTATTATTGCAGGCGCTACTGGAACCATAGGTTCAGCAATAGCTAGGGAGTTATCTAAAAATAATAAGATACACTTAATTGGTAGAAGTGTAGATAAACTCAGTACCTTGGCACAAGAAATAGACGCTACTTACAGTACTTTAGATTTAACCAATCCGATCCCAACAAAAGAATATTCACAAACTATAGAAGTTGATGAGATAGCTGGACTAATAAATTGTATCGGATCTATTCATTTAAAACCCCTGCATGGTTCTACAATTGACGATTTTAATGATGTTATTAATACTAATTTATTTTCATCGTATTACCTTTTATCTGCATTCGCCAGAAAAATGAAAAATGGATCTGCAATATTTTTCTCATCTGTTGCCGCTACTAAGGGTCTGTCGAATCATGAGTTAATATCTGCGGCAAAAGCAGGTATTGAAGGCTTGGTAAGATCATCAGCAGCTAGTTATGCTAAAGATAACCTGAGAGTTAATGCAATTGCTCCAAGTATTATGGACTCAAACATGTCGCAAAAAATACTCGCCTCTGAATCAGCAGTGGAGTTCTCAAAATCTATGCATCCCATTCCAAAAATAGGAGATTCAAGTGATATAATTCCAGTAGTAAGATGGCTACTCTCTGATGATTCAAAATGGATAACAGGCCAAACCATCCATGTTGATGGGGGATTTTCGACGGTAAAGCCAAGATAGGAGATTTATGACTGAAAAAAAATATTTAGAAACACATGAGTGGTATTCCCTTTCAGGAAACGAAATAACAATAGGAATTTCTGATTACGCTCAGGGTGAATTAGGTGACATAGTTTTTGTAACCTTACCAGAGGTAGGAGAAGAATTTTCAAAAGGGGATTCAATGGTAGAAGTTGAGGCAACCAAAACAGTAGCTGAAGCGTATGCCCCTATGGATTGTGTTATTATCGAAGTTAATGCAAGATTAGAATCTGAACCAGAAGTTATCAACACTGATCCGTGTGGAGATGGATGGATGGTTAAAGCTGAAGTAAAGAATCTTGACGATACCGGCATGCTTTATCAAGAGTATGAAACTTTTATTTCTTAAATGCCAGATTCTTTATTATCTCCACTTCATACATATCATATTGAAAATAAAGCAAAGTTTATAGATTTTGCTGGTTGGTCGATGCCATTTTCTTATGATGGAACAATAAAAGAACATAATTACGTGCGAACTAATACTGGTTTTTTTGATGTGTCTCACATGGGAAGGATCGAAATTCAGAACTCAGAGATTGATAAACTCAGCAAATTGATATGTTCAGATATTGAAAATTTAAACGAAGGTAAAGCATTGTATTCAATATTTACAGATGCTAATGGGTGCGCAATAGATGACGTTATATTTTGGAAATTTAGCGATCACATTATTCTAATATGCAATGCAGCAAATTCATTAAAAGTCATTGACCACTTAATAGAACACTCGATTTCAATAAATGTAATTACAGAATCAACAGCATTGATAGCTGTACAAGGACCAAAATCACTAAATCTTATGGCTAATTTACTAGAAATACCAGGTGAATTCTCTTGTATGAAGAATGATCTCTACACATACGCTAGAACTGGTTACACAGGTGAAGAAGGTCTCGAGATAATGGTTTCTCTTGATAACTTAGATAATCTGATTAGCTTTCTTACTTTAAGTGAAGTAAAACCTTGTGGTCTTGGTGCTAGAGATACACTTCGTCTAGAGGCATCCCTGCCTTTGTATGGATTTGAACTGACACAAGATATAACACCAATAGAAGCTGGATTAAAATGGACAGTCTCTAATAAAAATGACTTTATGGGTTCCGATGTTATTAATGAACAAATAAGTTCTGGTAATCACCAGATTTTAAAGAAATTCATAATTGACTCTAGGTCGATAGCCAGAACAGGTACAGATGTTATGGCAGGGAGTGTTTCTGGTGTCGTAACATCTGGTAACTATTCTCCAATTCTTAAAAAGACAATTGGTTTTGCTTTGTTTGAAAACCAACCTACAACTGATTTATTAGAATTTGATATCCGTGGTAAATTGGTTGAAGGTAAAATTATGAAGAAAAGGTTTTTAAGTTAATGTTCGTTCCTCACTCAAATATAGATTTAAATATTATTTTTGAAGAATTAAAAATTTCTTCACTCGAGGACTTATTTGCCCATATTCCAGATGAACTTCTTATCAAGAATGGATTAGATGTTGAAGACTCATTATCTGAGCTAGAAGCTACAGATTACTTTGAAGATATTGCTTCTCTTAACACACCATCTCTTACATGTTTTGCTGGTGGGGGTCACTACGATGTTTATCTTCCTCCAACGGTAAAATCCCTTACGATGAGACCGGAGTTTATGACTTCATACACTCCTTACCAAGCAGAAATCTCTCAAGGGATACTACAGGTTTTATTTGAATTTCAATCTCTTGTTTGCGATTTAACAGAAATGGAATTAGCAAATGCATCTCTTTATGACGGAGCTACTTCAATAGCTGAAGCTATATCTGTAGCTATAAACAAAACTAAACGTGACAATGTTATTGTTTCCAGTGGTTTTAATCCAAACAGCAAAGAAGTAATCAATACATTAATTGACTCTGAAAAGTTTAATTTAAAATATGTGGAATTAGAAAACTATCTTTTTCCAGAAGACCATCAATTTACTGATAAAGATGCTGCATTTGTCGTTTCATTTCCTCACTATGAAGGTTCTGCTCAAGACTTAACTGAGCTAGTCAAAAAAGCACAAGACATGGGGGTAATAACTATATGTTATGTAGATCCTTCTATGTTAGGAGTTCTTAAAACACCTGGTTCCATGGGTTTCGATATAGTTGTAGCCGAGGGACAATCTATAGGGACTCCATTATCCTTTGGAGGACCAACAGTGGGCTGGTTCGCTACTAAAAAAGATCTAGCTAGATTAGTACCTGGACGAATTATTGGTGAGACTATTGATAATAATCATAAGAAAACTTACGTTATGACACTAAGAGCTAGAGAGCAAGATATTCGTCGCGAAAAAGCATCTTCAAATATATGTACCAATCAAACTTTAAATGCGATCGGATCAGCAATACATCTATCTTGGATGGGACCTGAGGGTATTTATCAAGTTGGATACCAAGCTATACAAAAAGCAACATATATGAAAAATGAATTGAAAAAATTAGGATTCAATCTTAGAAATGATGAATCCTCCTTAAGAGAGTTCCTAGTTGAAACTAAAGTTCCTGTTTCAAAAGTTTTAACACATATGGGTAGTAATGGATTTCTAGCTGGAATTAAATACTCCGATAATGAATTATTGATTGCCGTTACAGAAAAAAGAACTAAAAAAGAAATTGATGAATATTTACAACTTTTTACGGAGGTAAACAATGGTTAGTGGTGGTAATGCAAGTTCACTACCTTTAGTTGGGGGTAGTGCTGAACCTACTATTAGGGAACTTTCTAGACCAGGTAGAAGAGCCTCTAAATATCCCAAATTAGATGTCCCTGAAGTAGATTTAAATCACCCTGCTATCAAAAATGAAAAAGCTCCACTACCTGAAGTGTCTGAACATGACCTAGTGATGCATTACTCACGCTTAGCACATAGAAATTTCGCAGTTGACCTTGGTTTTTATCCCTTAGGCTCTTGTACCATGAGATACAATCCAAGATTTGCAGATTATGTAGCTTCAATTCCAAATTATTCAAGTACTCATCCATCGACTCCTTCAGAATTTACACAAGGGTCATTAAAAATTCTTAATATTTTAGAAAGCTATCTTATTGAAATTACTGGAATGGATCACGCAAGTTTCCAACCTCCTGCTGGTGCTTCTGGGGAACTCACTGGTTTATTAATTATAAAAAAATATCTAGAACAACAATATTTAGAACACAAAGTTGACATTATTGTTCCTGATTCTGCTCATGGCACCAATCCAGCATCTGCAAAAATGGCAGGTTTTAATGTAGTTGAAGTCGCAACAGATGAACGAGGAATGGTAAATATTGAAGATTTGCGATCGCTTGTAAATGAAAATACTGCTGGATTAATGCTTACCAATCCAAACACAGGTGGGCTATTTGAAGAGGAAATTCTTACAATATCAAACATAATTCATGATGCCGGAGGTTTGTTATATTATGATGGAGCTAATTTAAATGCAATAGTTGGTGTTTGCAGACCGGGGGATATGGGCTTTGATATAGTGCATTCTAATTTACATAAAACCTTCGCAACACCTCATGGAGGTGGTGGACCTGGTTCTG
>Ga0129351_1000304_pt1 | contig 18141 bp, 18 predicted proteins | sample CPBDNA_8_FD_94423 | JGI IMG/M metagenome (GOLD analysis project Ga0129351, IMG submission 94423) | Freshwater to marine salinity gradient microbial communities from Chesapeake Bay, USA - CPBay_Sum_27_0.2_DNA | ecosystem: Environmental > Aquatic > Marine > Coastal | place: USA: Chesapeake Bay... | reverse complement strand
ATTCAGTGATAAATATTTTTTACCTCCCTCCTTTAATTAATGTATCAAATAAGAACTATATATTTACTTTTATTAATAATAGAATCTCTAATAATTTTATTTTAACTGAGGCAATTATCGAAGGATATGAAAATCTTATGATGATAAAAAGATATCCAATATGTATATGCTACATTGAAGTCGATCCCAGTAGAGTTGATGCAAATATTCATCCACAAAAATTAAAAGTTAAAATAACAAATGAACAAATTATAAAGTATTATATAACTAATAAATTGAAAGAAAAATTAACTAAAAGAAACCAAAAACTACATACATATAAAAGTGAAAGTAGTGAAAATTATATACCTCAAAACCTAGATTTAGATTCATATTTTAAAAAAGAAGAACTTGAAGAAAAAGAAATTAGTCAAAAATTGCCAAATTTGGATTACTTGAATTTACTTTCCGGAACGTATGGACTTTTTCAAGGCCCTCATGGATTGGTTTTGCTTGATATTCATGCTGCTCAGGAAAGAATTAGATATGAATACTACATAAATAAATTTAAAAAAGATTTTAATTTCATTACTAAAAGAATTGTTCCGTTTGAGCTATCACTAGATCCAAATATTTTATCAGAATTAGATAAATACAAAGAAACATTTAAATCTTATGGATTTGAGTTTGATAATTTTGCAGTAATTAGTCATCCAAAAGCAATTCGTGAAAAAGATCTAGACTATGCAGTAGACATCATTTTTGATAGGATCAATAATGGTAAATCTGTAGATTTTTCTTCATTAAAAAATAAGTTAGCTAAGGATGTTAGTTGTAAGTCATCAATAACAGGAAATACAAGGATTAATAGAGATGAAATAAATGTTTTATACAAGCGTTTAAGTTTATGTGAGTATCCATATCAGTGTCCCCATGGTAGACCTACTTTAGTAAGTCTAAGTTATAAAGAAATTGAAAAAATGTTTAAGAGAATAGTATGATGAAGAAAGTCATTGTAATAGTTGGACCAACATCTTCAGGAAAAACAAAATTAAGTTTAGAAATTGCAAAACATTTTAGAGGACAAATTATAAATGGAGATTCTGTTCAAGTATATAAGGGTTACAATATTGGATCAGCAAAAATAAAAAACCATGAAAAATATGATATCCCTCATTTCTTAATAGACATAGTAGATCCAAATAAACAATATGACGTTTTTCAATTTCAAAAAGATGGTAGAAAAATTATTGAAGAGGTAGAAAATCCAATAATTGTTGGTGGAACAGGCCTTTATATTCAGTCATTGCTTTTTGATTATAAATTCTATGGAGAGAAAAGTAGTCACAAAGATTTATCTCTAAGTAATAAAGAACTGTATAATGAAATAAAGTTGTTTGACGACAAAATTATCATAGATGAAAATAATAGAAGAAGGTTAATTAGGGCATATGAGATTATTAGAAAAGGGTTAAAACCCTCTTCACTAGAAGGAGATAAAAAGACTGTCTATGATTATTATGGAGTATACCTTGATCTTGATAAAAATGAACTAAAGAAAAGAGTGACTGAAAGAATTAATAATCAGTTAAATGAGGGATTTATTCAAGAAGTGTCTGAACTTAAAAAAAAATATGAGATAAAAAATATAATAGGATATAGAGAAATCAATATGTATTTAGAAAATAAAATGACTTATGATCAAATGAAAGAAAATATAATATCAAAAACAATGAAGCTAGCGAAAAGACAAAAAACATGGTTTAAAAATAAAATGAAACTTTATTTTTTTGATGCAAATTCAAAAACATTAGCAAGAGATGTTATAGAAGGTATAGAAAAATGGAGAAATTAAAATACCCCATATATCTCATAGGACTACCTGGATCTGGAAAGAGTTCAATAGGCATATTGCTTTCAAAAAAATTGAACCTTAAGCATATTGATTTAGACAAAAAAATAGTTGAGAAAGAAAATACTAATATTTATGATTTGATAAAAATTAAAGGTGAAAAATATTTTAGATTTATTGAAACAGAAATATTAAAAAAAAACTCTTATGGAAAAAAAATTATATCCTGTGGAGGTGGAATCGTTCTAAACCCTACTCACAAAAATATTATGAAAAAAGGTACTGTAATTTATTTAATTACTGATCTCGAAAAGATAAAAAATAGATTGAGTAGAGGAAAAAAAAGACCATTGATGGAAAAATACACTATAGAACAGTTACATAATATCAGAAAAAAAAAATATATAGAATTTTCTGATTTAGTAGTTGAAAATAATAAAGAAAAAAAAGATGTTGTAGATAAAATAATTAGTAAATTAGAGGAGCTCATATGAAAATATTAATAATTCATGGTCCTAATATGAACAAATTAGGAAAAAGAGATCAAGACCAATATGGTACTTTTTCTCAAGAAGCATTATTTGAAATGATAACTAAAAAATATCCTGATATAAAATTTTCTTTTTTTCAAAGTAATTATGAAGGAGAACTTATTGATGTAATACATGATTCTAATAAATTTGATGGAGTAATAATTAATCCCGCAGCATTTACTCACTACAGCTATGCATTAAGAGATGCTATGGAAACTTTAGAAGTGCCATTTTGTGATGTTCATTTATCTGATATTAGTAGAAGAGAAGATTTTAGAAAAATCAATGTATTAGATGGTCTCTCTTTGAAAAGTTTCATGGGAAAAAAACAAAACAGTTATTTTGAAGCTGTAAGTTATATAATACAAAAGATAAAATCATATTTGGTATAATATTAATATTGAGGTAATTTATGATATCAACGAGTGATTTTAAAACGGGATTAACTATAATGTTTGATAATAATATATATCAAATTATTGAATTTATGCATGTGAAACCTGGGAAAGGTTCAGCTTTTGTTCGAACTAAAATTAGAAACCTCAGAACTGGATCAATTATTGATCATACTTTTAATGCGGGATTTAAACTCGAAAAAGCTCACATTGAAAAGAATAAGATGCAGTTCCTTTATTCATCGGATGATTTTTTGCATTTTATGAATACGGAAAACTTTAATCAAATTGAAGTTTTAAGTTCAAAAGTTAAAGATAAGATGCAATATATATATGAAGGGATGGATGTAGACATTAACTTTTATAATAATGAAATTCTTGGCATATCTATTCCAGATAAAGTCACCTTACAAGTTGTTGAAACTTCTGATGCAGTCAAGGGAGATACGAAGAATAATGCCATGAAAGATGCAATTCTTCAAACAGGACTAAAAATAAAAGTTCCCATGTTTATAAACCAAGGAGAGAAAATTGTTGTTTCTACAAATGATGCATCATACGTATCAAGAGAAAAATAAGCTTTATTGCTTTTTTTTATGTGATGTTTATGTCTGAAAGACTACAAAAAGTACTAGCTAATAGAAATGTAGCATCGAGAAGAAAAAGTGAATTGTTAATTATTCAAGGTAGAGTTAAAGTAAATGGAGTAGTAGTTGATAAGCTAGGCACAAAGGTTTCATCTAAAGATGTAATTTTAGTTGACAATATTAAAGTTGAAAACGAAGAAAAAGTTTATTATATCATGAACAAACCAAGTGGAATAATTACAAGCGTAAGTGATGAAAAGAAACGTAAAACTGTTATAGACTTTTTTGACGAAGAGAATAAAAAAACAAGAATTTATCCAGTTGGTCGTCTTGATTATGATACCTCAGGATTATTACTAATTACTAATGATGGCGAATTAACCTATAAATTAACTCACCCTAAATTTGAAATTGAAAAAACGTATGAAGCAAAAATTTCAGGAAAGTTTTCAAATAAAGATATCAAAATTTTAAAAAAAGGATTTGAAATTGATGATTATTTTGCAAAAGCAAGGTCGGTATTAATTTTAGATAGAAACTATAAAAAAAGTGAATTTAAAGTTCAGATTGTAATAACTCAAGGAAAAAATCATCAAGTAAAGAAGATGTTCAAAAAAGTTAATTGTGAAGTGCTAAAATTAAAAAGAACAAAATATGCATTTTTAGATTTAAAAAATCTTTCTAAAGGTAATTATAGACAATTAAAGATTCATGAAGTGAAAAGATTATATACTATTTCTAATTTAAACAATAAATGATCAAATTTGAATACATCAAATATGGTATAATTACATTATTAATGGGGGTAATATGGATTCATTCCAAATTGCTATTGACGGACCTGCTGGATCAGGCAAAAGTTCGATAAGTAAAGCTTTAGCAAATAAATTAGGGTTTAAATATTTAGATACTGGAGCAATGTATAGAGCAGTAACCTTAGAAGCTTTAGAAAAAGGAATAAATTTAGAAAATGAAAAAGAGTACTCTTTTTTGCAAAATTTTCAAATAAAATTTGTGAATCAAAGAATTCATATAAGAGATGTAGATGTATCAAAAGAAATTAGAATGAAAAGAGTGACTGAGAATGTAAGTTTAGTTTCGAGTTTGAACGTAGTTAGAAAAAAAATGGTTGAACTCCAAAAGCAATTTGCTTTAAATTGTAACTGTATTTTAGATGGAAGAGATATAGGCACAGTTGTTTTACCAAAAGCTAAATTAAAGATATATTTAACAGCAGATATTGAAGAGCGAGCAAAACGAAGAATTAAAGAGTCATATAAAAATGAAAGCCTTGAGAATATGATTAATAAGATTAAGATTAGAGATTATAAAGATTCATCAAGAGATAATTCTCCATTAATTATTTCAGAGAATGCTATGGTAATAGATACAACTTACTTAACTGAAAAAGAAGTATTAGAAAAGATACTAAAAGAATATAATAAAAGGAAATGAAAAATGCAAGATATTAAGATGCCAAAAATAGGCGAAATTGTTGAGGGAAAAGTAATTAAAGTTGAAGAAAACACTATTTATTTGGACCTACAAGCTATGACTGAAGGGAAAATACACCTTGATAATTATTCAAAACCAGCGCCCTCATCTTTTTTTGGTCTTGTAAAAAATGGCGATATTGTCCGTGCAAAAATAAAAAAAATAACTGATGAACCCGCTCAAATTCTTTTATCTAGATTACCTTTAATTCTTGAAGAATCCTTTATTGAAGTTAAGAAATATGTAGAAGATAAAACAAGGATCAAAGCAAAAATAATCAAGATTTTAGACAAAGGATTAGTTTTAAATTATAAAGCTCATGAGATTTTTTTACCTTACAGTCATTTAGATTATGATTTATTGAAAAGTAAAGAAAATTTAAAAGGTTCATCACTTGAGATCATTTTGATTGAGGCATCTAAAATTCGAAATAGATCAAGAATCATTGCTTCAAGAAAAGAAATATATCAAGAAAAAAAACAACAGGAGTACGATCAAAGATTAAAAAAAAGAAAAGAAGAATTAGACAGAATAAAAACTGGTGATGTAATTGAAGGGACAATTGAAAAAATTGAAAAACATGCAGCTACAGTTAAATTCAGAAATATAATTGGATTATTAAGAATTTCTCAGGTTAGTCATCACAGAATAGAAGATCTTAATGATTTTTTTGGGAAGAATCAAAAAGTCAAGGTCAAAGTTATAAAAAAAGAGGGAAATAGGTTAGATTTATCAATTAAAGCTTTGGTTAAATCCCCTTTTGAAAAATTTAATAATGAATATAAAGTTGGAGATAAAATCACCGGTAGTGTATATCAGAAATTACCATTTGGAATAGTTTTTGAATTATTGAAAGGTGTTAGAGGTCTTCTTCATATGTCAGAATATTCTTGGAACTCTAATGAAAAATTGAGTAGAGATTTAAAAATAGGGAGCCAATTAGAGATGGAGATTTTATCAATTGACTCTAAAACTGAAAAAATAAGACTTTCTAGAAAAAAGATTTTAGAAAATCCATGGAAAAATTTTTCATCAAAAAAAGGTGATGTTGTTAAAGCAGAAATTGTAGGAATTGAAAAAAATAAACTAATTGTGAGTGTTAATGGAGCAAAAGCGGAATTAAAAGAAGAAGAGTTAATTAAAGAGAAAAACGAAAAGCTTGATGATAAATTTGAAGTTGGACAAAAGATTGAAGCTTTAGTTTTAAATACCGATAAAACTAACTGGAAGATAGATTTATCAATAAGAAGATTAATAGAGAAAAATATGAAAAAAGACTTTAAAAAAATGATGATTGATGAAAACGATGAGGATTCGCAATTAAAAATAGGCGATCTCTTTAAAGAAGAATTTAAAGGATAATTTAATGTCTTTTACAGTCGCTATAATTGGCAGACCAAACGTTGGAAAGTCAAGTCTATTTAATAGAATGATCCAATCAAGAAAATCAATAATTGATGATAAACCAGGAATTACTCGAGATAGAATTTACTCTAAGGTTACATGGTTAGATAAAGAATTCAGTATTATTGATACAGGCGGCATTGGAGAAAATAATGATGATTTTAATGAAGAAATTAAACTTCAAGCTGAAATTGCAATTAATGAATCAGATTTAATTTTATTTGTAGTTGATGGAAAAGCCGGAATTAACAATTATGACCTATCTTTGTCAAAATGGCTTTATAAATCAAAGAAGAAAGTTATTCTTGTTGTTAATAAGATTGATGATAAATCTAAAATGGGTAACACATATGATTTTTTTTCCTTAGGGTTTGGAGAACCGATAGGGGTTTCATCGATTCATGGTATAGGATTAGGTGATTTATTAGATAAAATTACAAGTTTAATCCCAAAAACAGATAAAGAATTCTCTGAAAAGAGACTAACTTTTTCAATTGTAGGAAGACCTAATGTTGGCAAGTCAACATTAATGAATGCAATTTTAAATGAAAATAGAGTTATTACTTCTCATCTTGAGGGAACAACTAGGGATGCTGTTGATACTAAATTCGAGTATAATAATAAAAAATATATGGCTGTTGATACTGCAGGAATAAAAAAAAGAGGGAAGATCTATGAAAGTTATGATCGATATAGCTTCATAAGGGCTAAAATGGCATTAGAAAAGTCAGATGTTGCATTATTAATAATTGATGCTTCCAAAGGAGTTTATGAGCAAGATAAGAATATCGGGGGACTAATTAAAGATTATAAAAAAGCTCTAGTTATAGTTGTTAATAAATGGGATTTGATTAATAAGGAATCGTCTACTATGGAGAAACATAAAAGAAAAATAAAAGATCAATTTCAATTTTTTGAATATTCAGAAATAGTATTTATTTCTGCATTAAATAGAAAAAGAATTAAAAATATCTTTGAATCTATAGACAAAGCATATATAAATTATAATAAAAAGATAAAGACCTCTACTCTAAATGAAATTTTAATCAATGCATGTTTAAGAAATCCTACTAAAATATTCAATAGAGGTAGAGCTAATTTTTCTTATATTACTCAAAGTTCATCTTGTCCACCGACATTTCAACTTTTTGTAAATAATCCGAATTATGTTCACTTTTCATATTTAAGGTATCTTGAAAACTCTTTTAGAAAAGAAGTGGATTTCTTAGGAACGCCACTAAATTTTATATTAAGAAAGAAGGACTATGATGAAATTTAGCATTATAGGTGGAGGAGCATGGGGATCAACTCTTGCACAAGTATTGATGGACAATGGTCATAAAGTAATGATTTATGAAAAGAATTTAACAAATAGAACAAAACTTAAAAGTGGTTATCATCCATTTTTTAAGAATGAATTACCAAAGGGGTACCATGTAGTGAGTTCATTTGAAGAAGCAATGAACTATTCAGATTATATTGTATTAGCTGTACCATCTCGATTTATAATTGATATTATAAATAGCTTGAAAAAAATTGATGTGAGCAAGAAAGTTTTTATAAATGTATCTAAAGGATTTATACTTCCAAAAATGAAGACTGTCAGTCAATCTTTTAATGAATATTTAAATGAAAAGTATAAAGCATTTATCTCATTATCAGGTCCATCACATGCAGAAGAGGTTATTGAAAGAAAGATGACATGTTTGGTTTGCTCTTCTAAAAACAAAAAAGAAGTAGATATTGTTTCATCGGCGTTTACTAATAACTACTTAAATATATCAAAATCATCAGATATTATAGGATGTGAAGTTGGTGGTGCAACCAAAAATGCCATAGCAGTAACCTCTGGGATTATTACATCTCTTGGATTTGGAGAAAATGCAAGAGCTGCATTAATAACTCTTGGGTTAAAAGAAATCAAAAGAATCTCATCTTTTTTCAAAGGAAAAGAAACTACAACATACGGATTAACAGGAATTGGTGATCTTATTGTTACAGCGTTATCAATGAACTCAAGAAATTTTAAAGCGGGCTTAAATATTGGAAAAGGTAATTCAAGAATACAAATAGAAACTGAAGAAAAACAGACAATAGAGGGATTTGATATTATATTTGCAATTAATGAGTTAACAATAAAAGAACAGATTAAATCACCCTTGATTAATAAAACTTATGAATTAATATACGGAAAATTAAGTCTTGAAGATTTTAAAAAAACAATTTTTCATAATATAAAATAATATTTAATAAATAAAAACAGCATTTTATTTTGCATTAGTCTCTTTATAGTGCTATAATATGAATATAAATAAAGGAGGAACACTCATGAACAAAACTGAATTAATTGCAGTCTTAGCTCAAGAAGCTGGCGTTACTCAAAAAACGGCTGAAGAAGTTTTAAAAGCTTTTACATCTACTGTATCACACACATTAAAAAGTGGTGAAAAAGTTGTTGTAACTGGTTTTGGTACTTTTGAAGTTCGTCATCGTGTTGAACGTCAAGGCAAGAATCCTCGTACAGGAGAACCTATTACTGTACCTGCACAAAATACACCTGCGTTTAGAGCTGGTAAATTACTTAAAGCTACAGTAAAATAAACTAAAAAAAAAAAGCACACCTATATGGTGTGTTTTTTTTTTTGTTTTTGATAGAATAATAGTATGTTGGAACCAATATTAGTTCTTCAAGATTTTAATACACTAAGTTTAGAAGATATCAGATCAAGATATAGAAATATGGATATTACAGATCAAAGTGGAAAAACACTTCTTTTTTATGCTGTACAATCAGGTAGAATGGATATATTTGATCTATTCTTATCAAAAGCTATAAGAATTTCTGCTAGAGACGATTCAGGTGAAACTGTAATTTATGAATGCATTAGAAGACAAAACTTTAAGATGCTTTTAAAATTAATCTCTTTAGGTTTAAGACTAAATAATACAAATGATCATGGTAAAACTCCTCTTCATTTAGCTGCAGAATCTGGCAATATTGAGATAATTCAAGTTGTTTTAGAGAATGGTGGACTTTTTAAAAAAGATATTTTTGGAAAAACACCCCTACATGATGCTGTTTTGAATGGTAAACTAGATGCTTTGAAATGGTTAAAAAATAAAATTAATTTATCTTTACACTCCAAGACAAATGATGGATATACTTGTTTACATCTTGCAGCAACTAGGTTTAATATTGATTTGATAAAATATTTAATTAAATCTGGTTTAGATGTAAATGCCTTGACAAATTTTTATGATACACCACTTCATTTTGCAGTAAGACATAAAAATTATGAGGCAATATCATTACTTTTAAAAAATATGTCATTTATAAATATAAAAAATAAAATTGGAGTTTATGCAATAGATGAGTCTGGTGAAGATAATAAAATCAAAGATTTAATTGAAAAACATTCATATGATCCAGCTTATCAAGACCATTTGAGGAAATTTCAAATGATAAATTCAATACTTAATAGAGATAGAAAGGAATATCTAAAACTTAAAGAAGATTCATTCATTGAGAAAACTGATATCTATGGAAAAAAATCATCAGACTATATAAAGGAATATCGTTTGGAGAAGAAGTTTAAATAATCAAAAATTTTTTAAATTATTTGATCCTCTCATCCATAATTTGGGTTTACGATTTTCTTTATAAATGCCCCAGTGCTTTTCCGGTTCATTTTTATTTAATGACCCTTTCCAACTTTCATCAAAAGCTTCAAATAAAAACATTTGAATTTTTTTTGAATTAGACCACGAATAAATCTGATTTAAGTAATAGTTTTGGTTTTCTTCTGAAGCTTCATCCAACATTATATTAGTTGTATTTGTTGTCCATCCAAACTCAGTAAATATTACCATTTTATCTTTAAATTTTTTCTTGACAGATTCATAATCACGAACTGTTTCAATGAAAGCTTCGTCTATAGGAACTTTTCTCCATTGAGGATAAGACTGTATTGAAATAAAATCAACAACATTACCTAATTTAGTATTTCTTAACCAATAATAAGGTCCTTCACAAAAAGTGATTGGTTTCTTTGTTTTTGATTTAACATATTTTGCGTGAGCAATTAAAGATTCTTCAGAAATTAAATTTGGATGCCAATCAGATGTGTTTTCATTGCCAATAGAAAGTGCTAATACAATGTTACTATATTTTTTAGAGTAATTTAACATTTTATCTAACAGCTTGTAATTTGTTTTTTTATGCTCATTAATTGAATTTTTTGAATGTCTTCCAATCCCGCTGCCGAAATGACAATTTGGATTATCTATTTCACCTTGCGGTTCTACTCCAATCATTACTCTCAAAGGGAGATCATTTTCTTCGATTATTCTAAGAACTTGATCACAGTGATACGAGGTATCAAATAGTCTGATGTAATCAGTAAAAGTGCATAAAATTTTTAGATCTTCTAAAACTTCTTTATCAGAAGGAAATTTATTTAGTTTTGGACTTTGATATTTTCTGTATCCTGAATAACAGATTCCTCTTTTGATTTCAAACATAATTCACCTCATCGAAAGAATTAAAAAAATTGATATTAAATTTGATAACATATGAACAAATATTGGAATAATTATATTTTTATTAAATCGTAAATAAATAAATCCGAAGACACAACCTAAAACAAAATAAGGGATGCCAGAAATAAAAATTACTGAAAGACTGTTATTCATGATCTCGCTTGAAACATGAATCAATGCAAAAAATATTGAAGATAAGATAACTGCAAACATGTTTGACTTGATAAGACCAAATATAGCTTTTCTAAAAACTAATTCTTCAACTATCGGACCAATGATAACTACACTTAATATCAGAAGAAATTGACCTATGACAGGGTTATTATTTGACAACATAGACTCTACAGCGATTTGATTTACTGAAACATCGTATGAGACACTAAAAAGACCTTCAAATATTGACACGATTATTTGAGAAATAAAAGTACCAAATAAAACATACAAATATCCTGAAACTGTATAACCAATGATTTTAAATTTAAGAGACTTTGTTAATAAAAGATCTCTATTTATATTTGTTTTTAGAAAGAAAAGCATAGGAATTAATAAAATTATATATAATAAAAAATTTAAAAGACTTAATCCAAAATTTGATAACTGTTCACTATTTGAGTCATCTACAAGAAAATTACTATCTAAAAATATAATATATATTATTGAAGATAAAATAATAGTACAAATAAAATACCAAGCTATTGAGTAAAAATAACCGACTAAGTTGTTAGGGTTTTTAATATTTTTTATAGAATCCTTGAACATTTTTTTAAAATCAATTTTTGTATTTTCTGACATTTTTCACCGTTAAAATTATATCATGAAAATATGACTTTAAAGCGCATCTTGCTCGATAAATTCTTTGTAAGAAATTTAAAAAAGAGCTAATTATGTTAAAATATATATGTGAAAAAAAAAATAGAAGATCTATTAATTGCAACTCGTAATCAAGGAAAATTTAATGAATTGAAAAAGTTACTAGATCCATATGTGAAAAACATAATATCTCTAGAATCTTTAAATGACTTTGATGAAATTGAGGAAGATCAAAAAACGTATTACGGAAACTCCTTAAAGAAGGCTAAGCATTACTACGAAAAATATTTAATACCAACATTAGGAGATGACTCAGGAATTGAAATTGATGCGTTAAATGGTTACCCTGGAATAAATTCAGCAAGAATTGAGAGTTCAGATTTAAAGAGAAATCAACTTATTATTAAAAAAATGAGTACAATTAAAAATAGGTCAGCATGTATGTATACTTTTCTTGTTTTTTATAACAAAAAACCATTTTCATTTACTGGAAAAGTCTGCGGAGAGATCACAAATAAAATTAGAGGGTACAATGGGTTTGGATATGATTCTATTTTTCTTATTAAAAAATTAAATAAAACTTATGGAGAAATGTCTTACGAAGAAAAAACAATTACATCTCACAGGAAAATAGCGATAGAAAAATTCATAGATAAATTAAGAGGGAACTACGATGAAAAATTTAATTGAAGAAATAATAAATAAAACTTCATTAGTTTTAAATTGTAAACCTGAAGAAGTCAAAATAATTAAAAAATTAAAGGGTGGATTGAGTAATGATACTTTTCATGTTCAAGTAAAAAAAAGATCATTTACTTTTAGGAGAATAGGACAGGATGGAAATTTATTTGTTGATAGAGAAATTGAATTTCAAAATATTAAGTCAATAGATAAATTAAATTTAAGCTCTAAAGTGTTTTATTTTGATACTGAAACTGGGGATAAGATACAGGATTTTATTGAAGGAAGATCATTAGACGAATTAAATTTTAAAGATTATGTAAGTGAAATATCTAAATCTTTAAAAAAAATTCATCAAAGTAAACATGCCAATATTAATGACTACGGTCTAATAAATAGACTTAAATTATATGAAAGCTATACAAATCAACGTACTCCAATCTACCAAAAAATAAAAGCTTTATGGTTAGATTTATATAAGAAGAACTATCAATTTAATGAAAAAGTTTTCTGTCATAATGATTTACAACAATCAAATATCATTGTAGATGATAAAAAAATATTTTTTATTGATTGGGAGTATTCAGGTTATAACGAATTTTATTATGATATTGCGTCTTTTGGTAATTTAGATTTTAGACATGCATTAGTTTTGTTAGATAATTACTTAGGTAGAGAATCAACACCTGAAGAAAAAAATCATTTAAGATTTTATAGAATATATCAAACTTTGCAGTGGCATCAAGTTGCTTTGTATAAGAACAAAATTGGTCTGGGAGAAAAAATTGGAGTAGATTTTAAGTCATTAGCTATAAATTTTTTAAAAATTGCAGAAAGTTTATCGGAGTATTTATTTGAGTTATGAAATTAAAAGATATATTTTCATTACCAAAAAATAGTGATAGTTTGAAAATAATTAAAGATTTTTTGGGACAAAATTTAAATTATAAAGATAATATAGAAGTTTTTTTATTGTACTCTAAAATATTACTAGATAATTATGCATATGATGTTCTCATTAAAGAATCAAAAGAACTTTTGAAAAGGTATGAAAATTATGATTATGATTTATTTTTGGATGAAGTGTATGAGAATATTGTAGAAGCAGAAATAAAAAAAGAAAATTTTAATGAAGCACAAATTCATTTGAATTACAGAAAAAAAAATTTACCAATTCTTAAAAGATATCTTCATTATTATCAAAGCTTAATTTTAAAAATTAAACTTCAACAGCCATATGAAGAGTGGCTTGAAAAATGTTTAATCGAAGATATGCCAATAGAAATTTTTGAAAAACTTTCAATTATACTCCTTGAAAAATACATAAATGAGTCTAATTATACTAGTGCACTTGAAATATATAAAAAGTTGGAAATTTATTCTCCTGAAAAACATGAAATATTTGCATATAAAATTTACGATGGGTTGAAAGATTATAATACATTAATCCAAAGAATTGAAAAATTTAAATCAATAAGTAATAACTACGACGCTATTTTTTATCTTGCCAAATCATATATAAAAATGCAAAATTTTCAAAAAGCAATTAATGTTGAAGTTGAAAATGAAAGTTTTATTTCCGAATGCAACAAAGCTAGTAGACTAAAGTTCTATAAATTGATGATTGACATGTATACTATTTTAAAGAACAATCTATCCATAAATATGTATGAAAAATTAATTAAGAAATTAGATGTTAAAGATATTAAGTTAGAAGAACCAAATCAAAAAAAGTTAGAAGAAAAAAAACCAAATAAAGAAATAATTTTAGAATCATCAAAAAAAAATGCTAGTATATTAACTATTGAGAAAATAATTAGAATGTTTGAAGATCACTCAGACATAAAATCAAACTCTTTCAGAGAAGAACTTAGGCTTTTGTGTAAAAGCATAAATAATATTAGCAAATTTAAAACCATGTTGATATATGAGAGATATGATAACAATTTATATTATTTTCGTAATGATAGATTGTTTGATAAGCATATTAAAAAACAAGACATTGAGGGATCTCTTCTCAATGAAGTGTCAAAAAATAGTATAGAGGGATTTATTGAATTTGATTTTTTTAAAAAATATAATGAAATTGTTAGTTCAAAAATCTTTGAAAATATTAATTCAGTCTATTCTTATTTAAATGACAACATTATCATAATGTATTATTTTGAAAATAAGGATAAATATTTTTTAGAACATGAAGATTTTTTGAAAGTTGCCTCAATCAATTTGATGTTTTTTCACTCTATGTATTTGAAAAATAAAAAGCATGTATTAAACACTAATTTACTAGAGAAGTTGATGTTGAATAAAGATATAAATTTAAGGATATATATTGATGGTCAATATAAATATTCAGAAAGTGCAAAAAAAATCTTTGAAATTAATAATTTTTTAGACCTAAGTAATTTCATTAAAAATATACAAATAGATTATCAAGATAGATACAAAAAAGATTTTAAAGAGTTAATATTAAACAAGAAAAAGCAATATGTTTCTTCATACAAATATAAAGAAAAATATATTAAAGAATTTTCTTCAGTGTATTTCATTGGGGATAATGTTATTGCATTAAGTTATTTTGAAGACAATACAGAAAGAATAAATAAAGAAGAGAAGATCAGAAAAGACCTAATTTTAGATTCAAATTTTGGATTTAAAAATAAGCAAGCTTTTATAAGAGAATTGCCTAAAAAACTTAAAAATAAACTCTCAATATTAAAGTTGAGTGTATCAAATAAAATCGAATATTTATACGGGAAGAGAAAATATAAAAGATATTTTAAGGAATTTTGTTTTCTAACTAACAAGATTATAAATAATAAAGATATCTATATTTTAAATGATAATAGCATAATTGTTATAATTGATTCAAACGATAAGAGAAAAACTGACAGAGTAATTAGGAGTTATGAAGAAAAAATTTATGGTTGGAAAACCAATTCTATTGATAATGAATATTTTGATCCAAAAATTGGAATAATCAGATATCCGGTTGTTACATCTGAGACAAATGTAGATGTATTACTTCAATATTTGGATTTATCAATTCAAATTTGTAAAAAAAATAATAAAAACTATCATTTTTTTAAGTATTCAGATTATGAATATGAAAAAAAGGAGCAATTTGTTATCAACGAAATAAATTACGCGATTGATCATCAAAATTTTTTAACTGGGTATAGACAAATAATCAATAAGAAGAAAAACAAAGTTTGGTTATATGAATCATTTCAATATATTGAAAATTTAGACATTAGTGAAAAAGATATTAGAGGCATAGCAGAAAGAAGAGATCGAATTATTTTATTTGACATGTCTCACATTGAAAAAACTTTGAGTTTTATTAGTTCAATTTATGAAAATAGTATTAAAAGTGTAAAATTTTTATTACCCTTAAGCACTAAAACTATAAAATCTAATCTTTTTTTTGAAAAAATAAATGATATTGAAAAAATTTTAGAGAATAAAAAAGAAGTGCTACAATTTTTTATAGATATAAAGAAAAAGGATATAGAGGTTATAAAAAAGATTAAATTCTATGCATCTAGAGGTTTTAAGATTCACACAAATGATTTAAATTCTGTCCTTTTAAATAAAGTTCATGCATATCATCATATTAATCAAAACTATGATATGGAACTTGAAACTATAATAAATTTAGCAAAAATTATTAATTCAGAAAATAAATTTTTTGTTCTTCGAAACAGTAAAAAAAACAGCAAAATATTTGATGAAGATATTATAAATTATGTTGCAGGAGAAGAATATAGAATTCTTTCGAAAAAGCAACTTGTTGATAAGATTATAAACCAATGATTATATTATGATATAATTAAAAGTAGGTGAAAAATGGCTTGGAATGATGAAACATATCTAGTTGGAGAAAAAGTTAAGGTTGAAGGTGAAAAAACTCCAGGAGTTGTAACAAGAGTAGACATAAAAAAAGGAGTAATTTTCGTATTGCACAAAAGAATGAGAGAACTCCCTTACCCTTTTCCTGAAGCAATAAACAATGGTATGATAAAACCTGAAGTTGAGAAAAAATAAACATGTTGATGTTTATTTTTTTGTATTATTTGAGGAATTAAATGTTATTCGAAAAATATAAAATAAAACAATTCATCGTAAAAAATAGAATTGTCATGGCGCCGATGTGCATGTATCAAAGCGACAACTATGGTTTTGTTAAAGAATTTCATAAAGCACATTATTATTCAAGATCATTAGGGGGCATTGGTATTGTAATTGTAGAAGCGACTTCCGTATCAGAGAATGGAAGAATTTCAGATAGAGATTTAGGAATATGGAGAGAAGAACATGTTCATGGGTTGAGCCAATTAGCCTCAAACATTAAAGAAGCCGGTGCTATTCCGTTTATTCAACTTAATCATGCCGGTAGAAAGTCTTTTTCTAAAAAAGTTATAGCTCCATCATCTATTTCAAACTATAGAAGGGATAAAGTACTTGAAAAAATGACAACTAAAATTATTGATGAAGTTATTGATGATTTTGTGAAAGCAGCGATTAGAGCTGACAAGGCGGGTTTTGATGGAATTGAAATTCATGCTGCTCATGGTTATTTAATTTCACAGTTTATGTCTCCGATTTCTAACAAAAGAAAAGATGAATATTCAAATAAACATCTTTTTCTAAAAAGAGTTGTTGAATCTATTCAAAAGGTCTGGCCAAAAAAGAAACTAATTTCCATAAGAGTCAGTGCAACTGAATATCATCCTGATGGATTTACTATTAAAGATGTTATAGATATTTTGAATAAAATTGATCTAACAAATGTTGATTATATTAATGTTAGTAGTGGTGGCAACATTCCTCCCAAAAAAATAAAATTAAAAACAGGATATCAATTAGAGTTCTCAAAAAAGATTAAATCTGCTTTAAATGTTCATGTTATCGGTGGAGGACTTATTTCTAATTACAACAGTGCCAATAGAGCATTAAAAAGAAATAAATGTGATTCTATTTTTTTTGGAAGACTGCTTTTGCGCGATCCAATGTATTTTTTGAGAATTGAAAAAGGATTAGATTGGCCTCAAGCTTACAAAAGAGGTAAATAATTTTAACATTTAAAATAATCGATAGAGTATGTTAATATATTTATATTAAATAATTTAAAAGGAGCATATATGAAAATTTCTGTGGGTGGTATGATAGCATCGGGAAAATCTACTTTAGTAAAAAAAATAGGGAATGCAATGGACCTTCCAGTTATGGATGAGTTTGAAAAAAATGATGAGGTATTTAATACATTACTTAGATGGTTATATGAAAAAAAAGATAATGTTGAGATGCTTCTCCAAATTTATTTCATTCACAACCATTGGCTCAATCAGGAAAAGTATAAAAACTCTTTTATAGTTGATAGAGATCTTATTGAACATTGGCTTTTTGCGTATCACAATTTAAAAAAAATGCCTACAATTATGAACATGTACAATGGTGTTTTTCACTCATATATGAATCAAATTAAACACCCTGATTTATATATAATTTTAGATGTTGATTGGGAAAACTTTGAATCAAGAGTAATGTTAAGAGGCAGAAGCCAAGAGATAGAAAATTTTGAAAAAAATAAAGGATATTTTGAATCACTTTTATCAGAATATACTCACAAGATTGCCTCTCAATGTTCAGTTTACGGCATTCCTTATGTCATAATCAACACTAGTAACATAACTGAAGAACAAGTATTTATGAAATCAATGGAAGCGATAAAAAAAATTAAGAAATAAATCATTTTTTTTTGGAGAAATTGTGCAACATCTATTACTTAGTAAAACAATAGTAAAAAGTAAATATATTCATGAATTTTTAAAGCATTATATTTCAAGTAAGGATACAATCCTTGT
>Ga0129351_1000297_pt1 | contig 18224 bp, 31 predicted proteins | sample CPBDNA_8_FD_94423 | JGI IMG/M metagenome (GOLD analysis project Ga0129351, IMG submission 94423) | Freshwater to marine salinity gradient microbial communities from Chesapeake Bay, USA - CPBay_Sum_27_0.2_DNA | ecosystem: Environmental > Aquatic > Marine > Coastal | place: USA: Chesapeake Bay... | reverse complement strand
GGGATTATGAGTCCCCTGCTCTAACCGCTGAGCTACGGGCCCAGTTATCAAGCTTCTTTCTTGTACGAGTTGTACCAATACAAGCTGTTGTCTCTTAAAGTCTCATTGGCTGACCGAACATACTCTAACGTGTTCTTGAGCATGTCAACCTTACGTTCAAACATTGGCACTTTGGTACCTTTTTGATATAGCTCATCATGCATGTCTTGTAACTCTTCTATAATCGCGATGGCATGGTCGATGTAAGGGCATGTGTTGGTAGGAACACCTGGGGCACTCTTCTTGGTATCGTTTATCTTCTTCTGTTTTTTACTAACTCTAGTCATAGTCTTTCCTCTCTTACGTGTTTTAGATTTGATGGTTGATAATCCATACGGATGATTCAGCGCTGGATTGTAACTTAACATGATATTATTATAATGTATGTATTGTTTTCTGGCAACTCCTGATAAATATTCTCATGATACATCACGTGACATTATATCAAATCGCCGGATTGATCGCACTAGCAGCCGGGTTGAGCATACTATTCTAACCAAGGTTTCAACATTTGAACCAGGCTGTCTAATTCTTTGACAACTCGTTCATGATTACCAGCCTTGCTGAAAAACCGGATGGTTTCAAAATGTAGGTCCAGCATCTCGAGCAACTCTACACTGTCAGCATCATCGTGCATGATGGCATCTCTACACACTTGCTCGTAATACTCATTGAACCACTTCTCTAGAATGGTAGCATTTTCATTGTGCTTGTCAGAATTGTCTTTCCATCCGCTGTATATGTCGTTAAACTCTTTCATTTGTTTCGTCTTTTAATTTTGTGAAGGATCCTCTTCTGGGAACCAAGATTCTTCTTCAGTGAATAGTTGATCAACTGTCTCTGGATGGTAACCTGTCTGTACCAACAGTCCTTTGAACATACGAATTACCTCACTAACATGTTCAGCATCACACTCTGCAGTGTACTTACCTCCGGAGTATGGCTCAAGTGTTATCTTCATCGTCGTATAGTCCTTTACCGTTGTAGTCTGGATCACAAAGCTCTTCTTCAGTGATCGTGAACAGTTTTGCAGCATGATCAAACACGGTGCAAATGTGATTGAATATCCATTGCTCTTCCCTTCCGGGAGTTGCAGAGCTTTTGTATGCCTCTATGAATTTATCTTTACGATCCTCAATAGCTGCTACTACTTGAGAATCAATTGGTAATGGGTGCCATCTTGGTTTACTCATATGTCTCCTCTGGTTGATAATAAATGTCGTTGAAGCAAACTAACTGCATCACTGGCTTGTCTTTGTCGTCCATCTTCCAGCTAGGTTTACCATCAGGTCCGATCGGTGCCTTGTCACCTGGCATGCCGACAAATGGTCGGTCGTAACCAACAGCGGTACCTACCTCTACTGGCTCGTCGTTATGTTCGTATCGAAACTGTTGAGCTTCGTCAAAATCTTCCACTACATAGATGTCGTAACTATTCTTCATTTTTTAAATTCCATAAATTATATACAATGTAACACATTGCGGCAACAAAAAACACATGAGCGATCCAAAAAAATGGATCGTGCTTGGACCGTTCAAAAATATCTACAAAATGTTCTATCATACATGACATGTGTTCTTACCACCAGCCTTCTTGGTAGCACTTCGTTGATATCGACCAGGTTGGTAACCTTTCCAGTTGCTGTATGTAGCTGCGTCCATCACTTGAATGGTACCAGCGGTCTTGTGACCGTATATCATCACCCCTTTGTATGGTATGTCATTCTTAGGAGGAGGAGTGTTTAGACCTAAGAAGTCTTCTACGTCAAATGTCTTGGCTTTGCTCATGCGGTTAGTCTGTTGATCTCTTCTGTTATCTTGTTCAATGTGTTACGCTTGTACTTGTACTTCTCGATCAAGGCGTATACAAGTTCAAACGTTCTGTAATGCTTGCAGCCTCGCCTGGTTGTCAAATATTTCATGACAGCATGTTCGAGTTCTTTGAGTTCTTCTTGCGTTATCATCATTATATGATATGATATGTTTGTTAAACAGGCAACTTATTTGAAGATGTCATCATCATCTCCGAAGATCTCATTGTCAGGTGCGTCATCATCAGACAATCCGGAGTCATCAACTTCAAATTCGATGTCCTTTCCTACCAAAATGTCAAATTTAACATCCTCTAACACACCTACAATGGTGTGAATGTTGATGTCAAACTCGTTTACAAATCTGGTGATCAGATTGGTCAGTTCAAATGTGAATGCGTCAGTTTGTTCGTTGTGGTTCATTTTCTAATTTTTGTTTGTATATGTTGATTCTTTGTTTGTGTAATTCGTTGATACCGATGAGCATGTTCATTATCTGATCTTCAGTCAAACGTTGTTCTAGATCGTATTGTGCTTGCATCAATGTGTCGATGTCATTACATATTTGTAACAGTTGCTCCATGTCTTTTTGTCTCATAACATTATTGGAAAATCTATCTTGAGAGGTTCCCAACGTTCTTTCATACGCGCAACACTCTCTAGTGGTACATTGTGTACTGATTTAAAGTTGTTTTGACATTCGATAACCACCGGAGTGTAACCGTAGCTGTTTGCTAGTTTAAAATATGGCTCTGCTTCCCATCGTTGACTGAATGTGTTACATACACATATATTATCTTCATCATTCATCATGGCACCCATGACTCTTGAATGACACTCCTCATGAGCTTCAAGTAATTCTTCCGGATTGAAATTGTAATTACCATCCTCATCGTAAAACCAATCATCCGCAGCGTATGAGTGGTATTTGATACCTCCAAATTTTGGATGATAGTCCGTGTAGCTGTCTGCTAGTTTTTCACCTAATGTACTCTTACCACTTCCGGGCAAGCCTCTGATGATGTATAATGTTTTTGCCATTATGATGTGCGTTGTAGTGTGTTTACATAGTATGGATTGTCAAACACTCCTCGTATTTGTTTACCATGGTTGGTCAGTTCGTTCAATTGTTTGATTATCTGTTGCCGCTCTTTGTCTGCTTGGACCTCAAGCAACTGTTCTAGTAGTTTGTTGATTTGTTTTGCTGTGCTCATGTTGTTACTTCTTGTTGTTCATGTTTATTTTGACGTTTTCTAAGTGCTTCTGCTTCACCTTCTTTTGCTACTTCTAGCAAAGCGTGTCCCATGTCATATGCCTCTTCTGGAGTGAGCATGAAATGTTCTGTGTCTCTGGTGCTTAGAGCTCCATGAATGTATCTCTCGATCGCTAGCTCTATAAGACCATTATGATTGGTAGTAGTACCGGTGGTGATGACTCCAAATTTACCAGGACCGCGACTGGCTACTTGCCAACCATTACCATCACCATGATCATGTAAATAGTATTCTTCTGCAGGTTTATGCATTGTCTGTTCTTTCATTTGATGTATGTGCTTGTTTCAACTCCCAATAGTTTGTCTTCTTGACTAGTCGAATTGATGTTTGATTCATCGCGTATGCGTTGTTTTTCCAGTTTGCTTCTGCCTCAGTCAACACATGAATGTTATCATTCACATGCCAGGTTTTAGGTGGTTGTGACCAATCTATTAGTACATATTCTAACAATGGTGCCTTGTCTTCGATATATCTCATTATATAATGATATGATATTGTCATGTGTATAGCAACTTTTATTTTGCAGACTAAATAATTTTAATGAGTATAGGTTATGAATGTGATCCTGGAGAGAATGTAACTCTGGTGTTGTCACATTACTGGGTGCCGATCGGTGTTACATCTGCCAAAGACAGCATCAGAAAATTGTACAGAGAGTCAGACAAGCCTCGTAGCAAATGTACCATTCTGGCTCTTGATAAACATTATTGTATGAAGAACTGGTCACAATGGATTGAATCGTCAAGGCATGATCTGTTTCCCAACCACCCGCATTTGAGAGCTTCAAGAGACTCTTTTCCAGTTCCCACCATCATACTCACCACCGCGAGGTGGACGTACAAAACAAACACACAACCCACAGTCAAGTATATGTACAAAAGATACAAAGGGCATTGTCAAATATGTGGGAAAAAGAAGCCAATGGGAGACATGAGTATCGAGCACATCCTACCCAAGAGTCTTCATGGTACCAATGATGACTTCAATCTGACTTTGACATGCAAGCCATGTAACAACAAACGTGGTAACATATATCCATATCTTGGTCATGATGGTAAACCATTGGAACCTCCTAGACCGCTACCATTTTTACACATATTTGGCTCAGCTCGTGATGAATGGGACACGTTACTGGTGGGTAAAATGGGTAATAAAACATCCTAGCTAGGATGTTTTACAAATTTATTATATTAATTGCTGCATATTAAAGTGTTGCACGCACTTGGCGTGACTAACTCCGGATCAATGAATGCACCTTCGATTCAACGACAAGCGACTGAAATACATTGAACTCTTTTTGGCTGATCAGGCCCGGTGGTCCCTTAGGATCAGGACGAAGAGGGTTAACCAAGGTTAAAATAGGGGACACCGGCTGCTGTGTAACACGACGTGGATATTAGTAAGGTGGGTCCCGCGGGTTGTGACAGACAGCCGGTGTTCCGGATTCAAATTAAAGGCAGCGCCCGCTACGCAGTTACCGCCTTATGAAATTGTTTGGGGAGAGCTTACTCTTCAGCCTTCTCTCAACATGTCCCTAGTTACCGCCAGGATGATTCTGCAACTTGATGGCGTTACCCACTCTCAATCACTTGATCGTTAAGTCTCTACTACCGAGATCTTGTTCGCACTACGTTCCTAGATCCGTTATTATGCGACTAAGGAAGGCCTTGCCTGTGACAGCTCACCTCCAGGAATCATACCTATAGTTCTATATAGGATTGGCAGACATGTACCGCATGGTGGATGGTATCCACATCGCTGTTCCTCAGCTAGCCTCAATCACTTGATCGTCGACCCCTTGCCGCAGCAAGGTCATGCGTGCTAGTGGAGCTAAGGTTGCTCCTTCTACTAGCGTCCCATCAGTGCATCCGTCGATGCTCTGATTTACAAATTGACTGTTAAAGAACGAACCACTGACTCATCAGCGGCAATACGTATATTATATGAACCGTGTACATCATTGGCAACTATTTTTTTTAGAAAAATACTCACGGACGATATACTTTCTCACGATGGCGATCACCGTGAACGCTACAGACATCCATATCGATGTCCAAAGCACTGACAAATTCAACCAGACTGCTAGACTCAGCAGCACAATGTTCAATGGAAAATTGACAACAAAACCAATTCCGGTGTCTAGAATAGCTTCCTTCCACGCTTGTTTGTTGCCAAAGTTCATTCTCCACCGCAAATTACATCCTCAAGCAAGGTGTTGGTCTTGTTACTCACGTATGTTTCTAGATCATCTGCCAAGGTGGTTGCCAGTATGTTTCTAGCTGATTCACTTTGCAGATTGACTTGCATGTCTTGCCATTCGGTCAACTTGTCTAGAATGATGTTTTTAATTTGTAGATGTGTCTGTTGATCTGTCATTTATTTTCTGTATTAGTTGTTCTGATTCTTGTGTCTCGTCTATCCATTTTTCAGCGAATGGACAAAATCTATGAACCGCGGTGACGGGTAGTACTCGATCATGATGTTCCGCTACTATTGCGTGACTATCAATCGCGCTTTCGGCTGTGGTTGCCATGTAGTAATGTTCTCCGGGTCCATGATACTGTGGATTGTAGTATATAATCTTATACTCCCAAAGTCTGTCAGGACCTGATCCAAAGTTTTTGCTCATCAACCTACATGTTATGCAGCTAGCTTCAAATAGCCTTCTTCACGCAGCAACTCTTTCACGGCCAATCGCTTCATGTTCGCAGCCTGTCCGGTGAAATTGCTGATCAACCGGTTGCTGGCATTCTTGTTAGGATCTCTGGTGGTGCGATGATCAAGATACTCAGTCACAGCATTGAGCATGTCGTACCGAGTCTTGCCTTCGTTACCCATTCCTTCAACATAGAAGTTCAACAGATTATCCACTTTGGTGGTCTCGATGGTCTTGGAACGATCAGAGCGCTTTTTGTCTTGCTTCTTCTTCTCATCATCATCCATCCATTTGCTAACAAAACGAGTAGCAAACATCTGAGCTTGATTGTCAGACATCTCGATCGAGCTGAGACGTTCAGCAGTTTGTTTGAAACTGAACATGTCATGCACACTGGCCGCGAATGCTGACTGAGCAGCATCAAGTTGAGCCTGCCAACTAGGTGTGTGACGCACTCCAAGAGTCTTTCGACCTTTAGCTTGCAAACTGGCTAGCATGTTGTTGCAGATCACTCGATTGTTGTAAGTGAAGTAGCTGTTGCGTCTCAAACCGTCATGATACGTGAGCATCACTACTCGTTGCTCATACAAGTCCTTACCACCCTTGGTCTTTACAACCAGGTCTTCTGGTAGCTTGGCTGAGATCCAGCAAATCTTACCGTTCTTGACAACGCCAGCACTCTCGAACTGAGCCCCATGCTCGCGGACAACCTCATCAAAAGGTTCGAACATCTCGCGATTGTTGATCACGTTGTATCTTTTACCTACAACCCCCAACACATCGTTGGTGTCAGTACGTCTGATCAAGTTGTAATTGGGCAACGCGCAACCTTCCGGATCATGTGCCGGTGTGGTTTCTACTTCAAAGTTAAGACCAGATGCTTCAAGCACCTCGTCGATAGTTTCGCAAGACCCTACATTAGTTCCTGCCCGTTCATCTAAACTTACTAATTGGCTAATCATAATATTATTATATCATATGGTTTGGAAAATCGCAACTAAAAAACAAATATCATCTGCGCTATTCATCATGTTGCTTCTCATTATACCTACAATTATAACGTCACCATCATGAAAAAGCAACTTTTTTGTTGATAATTCCGATGTTTGCGTATAAATTATACATGTACAGCGCTCAAAAGAGGTTGTACACTAAGACAAACAGTTTAGAAAGGAGGTGAAAAGCACATGAAAAATACATCGCTCAACAAGTGGATGCCAAGTCGAGACGAGTTCTTGACTCCAGTCGATACTATCATCGACCGCTTCTTTAGTGAAGCAATGCCCGCGTTTGGTAATGAATTCGGAGTAGAGTTTTTTGGAAACAACTCGTACCCGAAGGTAGATGTAACAGATCATCAAGACAAGATCATGATCGTAGCAGAGATACCAGGACTGACAAAAGATGATGTCAGTGTGGATCTTGAGCAACGAGTGTTGACCATCAGTGGTGGTAAACGTGAAATCAAACAAGATGATGACGTTCGTTACATCCGCAAAGAGCTGAAACGTTCCTCATTCAAGAGGTCGTTCAAGCTTGGAGATAACATGAAAGTTGATGGAATAGAGGCAGATTTTAACAATGGTCTCTTGAACGTTACTGTTCCGAAGCGCGAGAAAGATGAGCCACGTAAAGTGAAGATTCTTTAACGTCTCTCAAGACAGGTTATCAAAGGCGGGTTCGCAAGAGCCCGTCTTCTTTATGTACTATTTCATGATTGTGCGATTATGACCTCACTACCAACGTTAGTAGGTGTTGGAGGTTTGAATCGAGCTAGTATATTCAACTGTTTTGGTAGGTATGAATTCAATGCTCTATATTTAACACCGCATAGATGACAAGCTCCATTCCCGGTCATATAATTTTCACTCAACAAACGACTTCTAGTTGTCATGATTATGTCCATGTAATGATGTATTTCATCTTCGCTCATCTCACTGAAGCTGTATGAGTTGTAATACACAGCACCAGACAATGTGTATAATTTGTTAGATAAATGATGTGGTAACAATATACACTTGTGTTGTGTTATCAATGTCTCCAGGTTGTCTCCAGGGGTAACATAATGAACATCATGGTCCTTTGACAGATTATAATATGCTAGGAGGAGCGGTGATACCAAGTCACATAATATGTAACATTTGACAGTACTGTATTTAGATTGCAAAACATGGCCAGCTACAGTTGCGTGGCTACCAGGTCCAATCTCCACCACCACATCAGTGTCAGATGTCTGATTGATCACCAGATTAGATCCGTACCACCACCTGGTTGTGTTCCACTCGTGATCGTATGTACAGCTCAAGACAGGATCTTCATGGTGATGAGCTAGTAATTCGTTGACTTGGCTCTCGTCTTTGGTACTCAACACCTGTTTCCAATCAGTGAATGGTTGTGCTGCTATGCTACCGTTCCATCGCTGATAATCATCGTCTCGATAATCGTCTTCATGGTATAAAGATAGTATCTTTGACTCGATGTTCATCATGGTACCCAGAGAGGGACTCGAACCCTCACGACTTTACAGTCAACGGATTTTAAGTCCGGTGCGTCTACCAATTCCGCCATCCGGGCTTGATGATGTTACTTGAGCAATCCGTCACGTGCTCGTTGCTCACGCTGACGATACTGCTCTAGCAATCGAACTCGCTCTTTGCGTTTGAACTCTTCTTCTTGCCGGCGTTGCAATTCTAACTCGGCTTGTTCAGCTCGTTGACGGGCACGTACCAGCTCAGCATCTTCTAGGCTTTGTGAACCACGCTCCATACGTCTCAATTCCAATTGACGTTCATGTTCCAATTGACGTTCTTGTTGTAAACGTTCGCGTTCTGCCTGCCACATGGCTTGTCTTGTAGCTTCTTCACGTTCATAATCCTTACGCTTGCCACTAGAACCTCCGATCAATCCACCAAGCACCATACCAGCGATCGCACCTTCAGTGCTCTTACCATCCATTTGATTGCCTATGACTGCACCCGCGATTCCTCCGAACACTCCACCTTTGACAACACCTTTGGTTTGATCCTTGCCCATGCCTTGCGGATCAGATGGTATGTATGGTCCGGACCCGTATTGGTAGCCTGGATTGTATCCGTAACCTCCTGGTTGTGGATATCCATGATGATGACCTTGATTGTATCCTCTGTTATGGTTTCGAGGGTGATGGTAGTTTCCTCCCCCTCCGTATGAATATTGAAATCGAGGATCATTTCTTAAATGACCAGGCATGTAGTTGTTCCCGGCTGAAAGGTTAAGGTTTGAAGCTGCTACTAGCAAGCTAATTACTGTCATTTTGATCTTGTTCATGGTATTATATATTAGTTAAATTATCCGTTGAAAGCAACAATCTTCGCATCGGTGTTGGTTTTGGTAGCGCGATGCCAGCGGCTGCTAGGACCACGACCAGTCTTGACATACTTTTCAGCCATAGTCAACTCGCGGAGCAAATGCTGAGCGCGGAGAGGTGCCACATCAATCAATTCACATACACGAGCTATGCTGAGTATGTCCTGTGATTCAAGAGTCTCAAGCTCTTTAGCTTTGCGAGTGTTCTTAGTTGCGGCCTTCTTATCGTCTTTTTTGTCAGGTTTGACCGATACATTGAAGTCGTAACCTGCATGACCGAGCACCGCGTCACAATCACCCAATGGACCGAAACGATTCTTCCGGTCGATGTAGATGAGTCTGGCTGTCTCGTCATCAGAGTCTGGCATCATACCTACTTTGAGATTCAAATCAACAGTGTGTGGTACGATGGTACTACCTTTGAGCTCTCCACTCTTGGTCAGATGCATGATGAAACCAACAACACACTCCAGATCTTTACCAGCTTTCACTAGCGATTGAACAGCGTGTTTCTCGACTGCGCGAGCGTTCTTAGCTTTGTTGGTAGTCAATGATTGGAACGAGTCGACAATCAAGATGTCATACTCTTTCATCACGTCAGTCAAAGTCTCGACGTTAGTCTCATTGGCGATCTCAACGTTGGTTACGTTGAGTCTTTTGCATGTATGAGCAAGTTGAAATACACTCTCTTCACCGCTTGCGTATGCCACCTTGTAACCTTGCTTGGCCATCGCGTCTAGTGTCTGTAGCATGAGCGTGGTCTTGCCGCAACCAGCATTAGCACATAATGTGAAGCTGCTTCCGGGTAGGAACCCTCCTCCTAGCAATGTGTCGATTTTTTCGATTCCAGTTTTGAGGCGTCTGTTGAAAATGTCTGGTACTTTGATGCTACTTACTCGTTTGAACGAGGTTGTGTCAATATCTAGATTCATAATAATTAATTGGTTGGTTGATGTTAAATCTGATTATTCTTATATTATCGGCTCAGCTCACAAAAATCGCAACAAAAAAGTTGTGATGAGCCAAACTTTCTTTCTCGTGTGTTCTATAGGGGTCGGATGTCTCCAGTATAGAGAGAATAAAATGAGAGGTACTTGAATGTTAATAATCTCTCCTGGAACTCTTGTGGTGTTTTAGGATCATCTGGTTCTAGTAAAGTGTGTAAATAATCTTTAATATGGTTCTTTCCTACCTTTTTCATCCCGTTCATGTACAGGTCATTTGACATTATGTCCCCTACAGCCTGCCAACATGTACGTTTGTAAAACCATTCTGGTTTCGCGCGCTCAGGTTGGATTATATGACCGACAATAATTCTAGGAGAATATAAAACTCTCCCGACCTTTCTTTTTATATCCTTCAAGTATACGTTTTCCTCTTGACCTAGCAAAGATTTAGTGTTTCCTTTTCTCCCTAAGTTTGTATCAAATTTACCTACCACCTCAACTACACATCTTCGAAAACCGAAATTCGCACCGGCGAGCCACCAAACGGGTTGGTCTTTAGTTCTATAATCCAATATTTTATTACCGAAGTCTATTTTAGATAAGAGAGCTTCTTGGGCACAACCTTCTGGTAACCACACGGGCCGGTCTACCAATCGCCAGTCCAGATGAACCTTACCACCCGTTGCCATACAGTCCGGGTGATTGTTGTACAATTTGAGTATATTGTGAGTGAACCATGGCCGAGCCACAGCATCATCGTCAATGTAATGTATCAGTTCTGTGTCTGTCAGTTCTATACATCTGTTCCTAGCACCGCTCAAGCCATCAGTAACTTCTTCAACATATCTATAACCATGCAATTTGCACAATGCCTTGCATCTCATATAGTTTAATGTATCTGTTATTTCATGACTATTGTCTAGTACTAGAACTTCAAAATCACTAGCAGGTGAGCGTTGATTTATCAAACTTATCAAACATTCATGCAACATTGCATGCATGTTGTATGTACATATACATACTGTCAATTGTTTATTCATTCCAATATTCAAAATCATCTGAACATATAAGTTCAAGCAACTGACATTCATCCATGTGCCAGTAAGCGTTATCTCCATCACCTTGCATTATGTCTGAAGGTACATCTTGCTCATACAGTCCTATGCAGGGTTGAAATAGTACATTTAATCGTTTATCCGGTGGAAGTTTTGCATGTGTGTTCCACCCTACAAATCTATCAGCTGCTACTGTTATAGAATTTGGTACAGTCCAGTCTGGCTTTGGGGCATTTTTGAAAACTGACAGTTCCTTGAAACCTCCCACGTCTTTACATTTCCAACCTTTGGGAGGTACAGGGTGAATTATATTATTGAAATGGTTATTATCGTGAGTTGAATCTGTCAGAATTTTGGCACCATGATTGCTTAACACATATGCTTCTAGACCATCCCATTCCATCGCAGTGTCTGTCACCCACTCTTCATCACATCTTTTACCAAGTTGTATCATGTTCCAATCCCCTTCCGGTAAATTTTCATTACTGTCTAGATAATCAACAACATCGTCAACTAGTGCATCATCTTCCAGTATCAAAGCATTAGATATATTTTTTCTCACAATTTCAGACCATATGCTATAGAAACTACAATACACACCAATGGCACCTCTCGCTTGAGTGAAGTATAATCGACTATCCAATCCGTTTAGATTCATCACCAGTCCATGATTTTTGTATACATGGGGATTGGTTCTACTATCGATTGCTTCAAATCTAGTCAAACCGGGATGACTGACATGTTCTTTGAACAGATCCCATCGATGGGTTCTGTCATGTAAATTTACAACATATATTTTCTCAATCCGGTTCATTCAAATCCCCCGTCAAAAGCACTCTATATATCAACAATTGAGCTAATCTAGTTTTTTTCTCTGTATCGTTCTCGTCGTTAGAGAATAAAACGTCTATGTTATCTTTTATATACTGTTCTAGTTGCTCGTCATGCGGTGGTCCGGACATGTAATAATCATGAGCCAATATATCAGACACCGCTTGCCAACCTCGACGTTTCATAAACCAGCTAGGTGTTAGTCTTGTCGCGTCAATCATGTGATGCGCTACTAGTTTTGGATTGTATATTATTTTATATTTTCCCGACTCGCGGATTTTTGAAATTAAACGTGTCTCTTCAGAACTTAACAAGCTTCTAGAGTTACCTTTCCGTCCTAGCTGGGTGTTGAACAATCCGAAATATTTCAATTGCTTGACATTGAACACTGCATTTGCACCAACCAACCACATGTTCTTTTCCAAAGGCTTTATATCGTCACCATAATCTATTACCGACAGACAGCTTTTCAATTGATCAGTCACCCATGATGGGACCTCTGTATCGTACTCAGGTAATGTTTTACCACCTATGACCGCAACATCTATATTAGTCGACAGGTAGTCACGTGCACATTCAACAGCTGATGGTTCGAGTATTATATCGTCATCAATATAATATATGAATTCATTCTCGCATATATTTGCTGCATGATTTCGACATTCACTCAAACCGTCCAGATCCTCACGATGAATGTATGTGGCATTGGGTAGCTGTGTAACTAGATCTACCACACGGGAATGATTCGTCCCGGCACGTCTAGACAATATGTTAGGGGTGTTGTCTATTATCAATACGTCATAAACATCTGTAGGTGCGGTCTGTTTTACAATGCTTTGTAAACATTTGTATAGTACATCATATTTATTATATGTACAGATACAGACAGTTACTTTATTATTGACTCCCATCAACAATATTTATTCTAACTACAGAATACCTGCTTGCTTTGCTTCCAAGTAATATTTTTCCGGGTCTCTTTTCCACCTTCTGAGTGCACTACTGCTCCAGAAATAGATTGTTTGACCTTTGTATTCAGCTGTTACACAATTAGGATTGACTATCCGATCCGGATAGATTGGACAACGCTTTTGCTTCAGTAGCTTCACTTTGTCCACTCCAAGCTGTTCTCTCTCTTGAGGTGTGAATTTATCATACAAGCTTTTGACCACTTTGATATAATATGCTTTGTTATCTTCAAACTTGCTCACGCAGGAACCACAACAAAAACCAATTGTTTTGTTGTTCACAACAACAGACTCTTCTGGATCATTCTCTTCACCTATCATCAACGGACAGGTATCATCAGCACCTATGACGGGGGTGACAAACAATAACAGTAGGGGGATATATTTGGTAGTTTTCATATGTAAAATTATTCTGGTTCTCTGTCTAATGCAAGTTTAAACTTGATGGCCGATTCAACAAACTCGTTGAACGATTGACCTCGTTCATGAGCTGCTAGCATGAACTTGTATAGTTCGTCTTCTGTGAATTCCATCTCTATGTTTTCATATCTAACCTTTTTCAGAGTAAAACTGTTTTGTCCAACATTTTCTACAAACTTGATCTCATCTCCTTCTTTCCAGTCTAATCGATCTAGTACGTCTTGTGGGATTGTGAAGTATAATTCACCATCATCTGTTTCTTCTACTTTCAATTCGTGTGTTGACATGATCTTATTATAAGATACTTGATGTTAATGTTCAACTAAAATTTACATAAAACTCTTCTATGAACTTGGGTAGATCTTTTTTGGGTAGTTGATTCACACCCGCGGCTTTTTCTCGACCACCTCCAGAAGGAAACTTCAACGCCAAAGTACTAGCACCATAAGGTTTGTCTTTTGGTGCACGGATGCTTATCTTGTACGAATCTTCATCAAAATGTGTCAATATAGCGAATGCTTTAGATGGATTGTCAGTACACAGCTGGTTGCTGTAGATACCACTGTACCTGATACTAGATGGTGTGTCTGGTAACAGTATAACATCACCAACGCATGAACTTCTCACCACTGTAGATTGTTCCAGAGCGGATTTGTCCTGTTGCATCTGTTCTTTTATTTTTACGAAAAGATGCGAGTTGTTATAATAATCAAACGGACAATCGAACGCGGTGAGGTCCACATACACGTCACGTGGGTGACTAGTCAGATCACTCTCCACATTACCATAACCGTTGTAGTTGAGTGTCTCTCCTATGGTTTTGAGCCGGGTCATTTCATCTGAAGAGTGATTGGTTTGGTCATTCAATTTGATAGCAGACTCATGTAAATTGTCTCCATATGCAGCACATATCGTCCATGAACGGAACTGACCACCTACATGTTGATCCACCATCATGGCGGTGCAACAGTCCGGACTCTTGTCAACCCGGTGCATGACTGATGCTAATATGTTTTCATCATCGCTCATCTCATGATGATCAAACCAAGTGATCGTGTTGTCGTTGTTGATCAATTGAGGTATGTACCCTTCATTTGTCTTCATCGATATATCGAACACATTTATCAAACCAGACTTCACATCGGTTAAATGTCTCAGTAGAGTTACATCTCTTTTGATACCAGTGTACAATTCTGCGAATGGGGATGGCTTCCATTTTCTGTATTGGTACAGACTGATTATACCGTCTGCATCTCCATTGAATAGATCGTAATTACCAGAATTTGTCATATCGATTTAAGTAGTTCATGCGTGTGTTGCCAACCATCTACTTGATGCACTTCATGTGGTGCTGACAACACTCTAGCTATTGCGTAATCGTTACCACCTTCCATGGTCTTGTCACCAAAAAATACAATTTTACCTTCTAGTTTGTCTTTAATTTGAGATTTGTTTTTACCCTTCTCGTGTATATCGACACTTATCTGACCACCGGCTGTTGCTTCTATAGTTGGGAATTTCTCTTGTAAAGTGTCGCATATGTAGTTTCTCTCTTGTACAACCTTGTCCCATTCATAATACTCTTCACGTTCTTGTTGTGAACAAGCACGACCAACAACGCTTATGTTCAACAAACCCACGCGAGGTTCCAGATGATCACCACGTCTCAATGGATATGGTGATTTGTCTATCAATTCCTGGCAAGTTGAGAGTAGTTCTGCAGTAGGTTTCCAATCACATGATTGGACTAGCTTACCATCACGGTACACAACATTACCTCCGCATTGATGTGATTCAGTCACCTGTGACCAGATGTCCCGACCGACTTGTTCTATTGTCTTCTCATGGTCAGATCCAGTGAGTAGATATACATTTTTATCTTGAACCCATTCCAAGAAGAACTTTTCAAACTCCGGGTCAATCTTCAACCTGCTAGGGGTCAAGGTACCATCAACATCAAACACATAATTTACATCTTGCATGTCAATATTTAATCAAGAGTAATGGTTACCGGAGGGAGGTGGGTCATCTGCTATGTCATATTCACCCAGGCCTAACTCCTTGTCTGAGTTAAACTTAGGTAGTTCTGTATGCACGGTGTATGGGTTCACTAAAAATTGTTCATACGTGTCTAATCGAGCTTGTAGATCGTCAATGATTCTAGACATTCGATCCATCATGGCATCGTTTTCGGGTAAATATGAGATGCTTTTTTTGTGCAGCTTGATCATGCGGCGAAGCTGTCTTTTGGTTGGATACTTACCAGACATGTGTTTGATTATATGATACTTAGTTCGTTAAGTCAAGTATGTACTGTTTGATCTCTTCCTCAGTAGCATTCGGATTGTCATTCAATATCCATTCTGTCGTGGCATCTTTTATACGACCAACCTCTGGACCACTGGCTCCGGTGAGTTTCATTATCATGCGACCATCCACCATCTGTTTCAGCTTGGTTTTGACTGCTTCTGCATCACCCAAACCGGCGGTTCGATTGTCAAAGTCTTTCATTATGTTTTTGTAATCCTCCGGACCTTTGGCAAATTCACCTTGTGTACCTCGTGAATGTATATCAGCAAATAGAACTTCTTTGAGCTCGGGCCAGTATTGATTGTTTTTCAATGCCAACAGCTTGCTAGGTTTCATCTCACTTGACTTGTATGGTTTCATATGATTCTCTATCACCCATGCAATTGCTTTGCGCTCATCATTGGAAAATTTCAATCGATCCGCGATTTTGTTGAACACTTGAACTCCATGCTTGTCATGACCATAAAAAGTGTGTTTACCGTCTGGGTATTTGTCAGTGGGGGTCAGTTCATATGTGTCTGGTTTACCAATGTCATGGAATAGAATGGCCAATGTGGTTATAGGTTTGTCTTTGACTGTACTGGCTCTGAGTGCTGCTAGAACATGCTGTGACACGTCTCCTTCCGGATGGTGCTCCGGCTGCTGCTCCACACCTTGCATGGCTTTCACTTCGGGTAAAAATTTATCCAACAGTTGAGTCTCGTCTAATTTTTCTAGAAAATCAGCCAGTGCAGGACCACCAGCTTCTGCCATTTTGAACAGTTCATCATGAAGACGTTCTGCGCTTACACCTGTCTTGTCCGGATTGCTATCATCCCGAAACAACATGTGACCCAGTTCAGTCACTGCGCGCTTGGTTTCTGGTTCTATATCAAAACCAAACTTGGCAGCAAAGCGGATGGCTCTGATGATTCTCAATGCATCTTCTTTGATTCGTTCATCAGGATCACCAACGGCTCTGATCATTCCATTTTTAATATCTTCTAGACCACCTTGATAATCAATAATAGTACCATCAGCATCCAATCCTAAAGAGTTTATAGTTATGTCTCTACGTGCACTGTCTTGTTCAAAACTATCCACATCCCTCACCTGGTCTGGGTGTCTAGCGTCTGTCGTACCAAACTCTTCTCTATAGTGTGCCACCTCGAAAGTGTATCCTTTGTAAGGTACTGCCACAATACCAAAATCTTTAGAGCTGCCTATATTATAGCTCTTGAACAGATCTGCTACTTGTGATATTTCCATGTTGGTCGCGATGTCCACATCATGAGGTGTTTTACCCAGTATGATGTCTCGTACTGCCCCTCCAACTATCAACGCCTCCGCACCAGTTGAATTTATCTTCTGCAACACTTCTAATGCGGCTTGTAGTTCATCACTAGACGCGACGACTTTGTCCCAATTGTCTACAGATTGGGTGGTTTGCTCTTGATAGTATTGTTTAAAGGTCTTCATTACCAGTATTATTTATATAATAATGTAATAAATACTATTTGACAACATGTTTCCTACCTTTAAACAATATTTTTATCTTACTGAAGTCAAAGACACTCGACGGAATCGCGAGGATGTGATCCGAGCTTATGGGTTGATGGACCATGCTCCGGAACATGTGGCGCAAGACCGAGCTAAAGAGTTGATTGACAAATTTACAAAATTAGAGCCATTGATTGATCCAACACATGATTATTTTGGTGTACCGGGTAAGAAATATAATCCCAAGGACATATTCAGCTGGGCCAGATTATCCAAGGACATGGGTTATGACAAGCTAGAAGCGTTACAAAATTTTGAAGCGATGTTATTAGATCTAGGTAGAGCGTCAGACCGGAAGGAACAAGCCAAGCTTTCTGAGAAAGATTATGATACATTGCATGAGAGTGAGCACGCTATATTGTACCGGCCTAGGTCGATGGCCGCTAGTTGCAAGTTAGGTGCGGGAACCAAATGGTGTACATCAGCTAATCAGAACAATCAATTTGATAGTTACATGGCACAAGGAATTGTATTATTCTATGCTATAACCAAGCGGAAAGAACATAACACAGCCCAGGCGGTGTGGCCACCACAACCTGCCGGGAGTGGTTCTAGAGCTCCAGGTAGTGATTTCAAACCGGAGGAAAAATATGCAGTGGCCATGTATCCAGATGGTGAGACGTTTGAAGCTTTTGATGAAGAGGATAATAGAATGGACTGGTCAGACTGGCAAGATGTTGCATTTTCATTAGGTTTACCGACCGAAAAAGAGTTTTATAAAAAGCATGGACCGTCAACTGTGTCATTGTTGAAGCAGAGTGTAAATGATGCGCGGAGTAAGATGAGCGGTTCTACTCAGCGCGATCCATATGGGGATGGTGACACTAATTGGGAGTTGTTGTCGAATGTGTTGGAGAAAGTCAAACGCATATTCAAGGACAAAGACCCGGATGAGCTTGCTGAGTATGAAAAATACAGACAGGACGAAGGGATGCCGGATGAGGTATTCTTGATGGATGTGATGGAAAGAGCATCAATGAGCTATTTCACAGATCCAGAGTACAACCCACCTGGTAGTAACAACTGGGG
>Ga0129351_1000285_pt1 | contig 18479 bp, 16 predicted proteins | sample CPBDNA_8_FD_94423 | JGI IMG/M metagenome (GOLD analysis project Ga0129351, IMG submission 94423) | Freshwater to marine salinity gradient microbial communities from Chesapeake Bay, USA - CPBay_Sum_27_0.2_DNA | ecosystem: Environmental > Aquatic > Marine > Coastal | place: USA: Chesapeake Bay... | reverse complement strand
ATGTTACATATTCCCTTTCATTCTATTTTATGAACTAAATAAATTCTATGAAAATAAAAATACTATTTATAATTCAAAAAAAAAGAGTTTAATATTACCATCATATAAACAACTTATTAAAGCTAATAAATTTGATATCATATTATATCTAATATTAAATAAATATGATAATGATCTTGGTAATATATTATTTAACTATTCTAAACCACAGAATATTCGTTTTGTGAACAAGTTAAAAATTGAGGAGACAAATGTGTCTATACGAGATTATAATTTATATGAAAAAATAGAAGGTATTTTATCAGAAAAAGAAGGTTGTTCTAACTATATTATGAAATTACACAAATTCTTTATAAAAACAATGCTTAAAAAAGAAATGAAAACACATGTTACACGTATATTAGATATTAAGAATAGAATAAAAAAGAATAAAAAGTAAAATTATAAGAATGAAATCAAATAAGTACTCTTATTCATCTTTTTTTTTATAATTTTCATGTGAAATATATGTATATCCCTTCCCATTAAATTTATAAAATCCCCAATTTGTAGTTCGTGCAAATGGAATAAATAGTGTCCAACAATCTATATTGTTTTTTAATGTAATTTTATGTATATGGTCTGAACTAACATATTGAAAAAACCCTGGTCCACACCATTTTTTTATTTTTTCTTTTTGTGTATTATTATCAACAAATGTTTCTTCCCAATATCCACCTTTTATAATAAATGTAAAATAAGACCATGGGTGATTATGTAAGTCATCTGTATCTGATATTAAAAATTTATGAACAAAAATATTAAATGGAAAATCGCTTCTGTCTTTTAAAAAAACATAATAACGTTCTAAATAATCATTATTCTCACTATCTTTAATTGTACGTTTTCTGTCTGTATATTTCATAATAAAGTTCCATGATTTAAAAGTAATAGACAAACCATAACTTAATATATTTAATATAACAAAAATTACTGTCATTTGTAAGCATAAAAATGTGCTTATAGTCACTGTCCCGATTGGCTTTAAATATGATAAAACTCTGCGAAAATTGATATTATTATCTAATTCTTTTTTATCATTATTATCTAATTCTTTTTTATCATTATTATATTCGTGATTTATTTCTTCTAACAAATTAGAACTATTACTTGACTCACTATCAGATTCACTATTAGATTCACTACTTGAATCATTATTAAAATTATTTATTTTTGGTTTCAAATTTGTTTCTTCCATATAGTAATAATAAAAAAAATTTGTTTATTTGGTTTTTATAATATATTTAATAATCTTTATTGAAACGTTTTGATAATTCTAATTTGATATTATATTCATTAATCTGATTTAAAATAGGATTGCTGTGTTCTAATAGTTGCTTATAATCTCCATTCAACTCAAGTTTAAATAACCCATTTTTATATTGTGATAATAAACCATTTAAATGTCCCTTTGTATTGTTAATTTTCATATTATAATGATGAAGCATCTTATTTTTTGTATTTTCCTTCTCTCTTTTTTTAACATCACTTAATTCATTGTTTTTATTATTTGCATCTTCCTTTTCCAAATGACGCATATAATCCTCTTTTTCCTTTTTTGCAACCTTACTTTTATTTAATATATTTTCTTTTTCTGTCTCATATTGTTTTTTAATATTAGGATACAATTTATTGCACATATCATTATATGGTGAGGTTTTATCGTTATACTTTTCATGTACACCAATATTATTATCAATCATAAATTTAGGTTTATTATCACTATTCAAATTATTACGCCTTGCTTGCTTCCTTGCTTGCCATTTAGATACATATGGTCTTCTTTTATAACAAGCTGGTACCTTATGGTTATAGTTTGTTCGTGTAGCCATACTACCCCTTGATACACCTGATGTGCAACTAGTTTCGTCGTATTTGTTATTGTATTTCATTGTAATGCTCATGTTTAATTGTATATGATTAGAGAGATATATTTTCGTTCAATTTTTTATTAAATTAAAAAAAAATAATATAAATATGGTTTTGAGATTAAAAACATTAATTATGACTGAGAAACCAATATTCGATATACATGATAATTATTTACCCAAGGGTTTTTATTATTTTGATATAAAAAAATACACACAATACAATACCGCAATAGGATATGTTATATCAGATACAATTTTTTGCACGTATGAGTTTAAAATGTTTACAGTTATAAAAATAATGGCAAAGGCAATATCAAAATTAACAAGACAGACTCAGTATGATTATAATATTACAGATTTTAAATCACCATCCAACTCACCAGTAAGAAATCCAAAATCATTATCGTGTAGTGTACTTCCATATCTCAATGCAAAAAATGTTGTTATTTCAAATAATAACAATAAATGTAGTAAATACAATAAATACAGCAAATACAGTAAAATAGCAAAACAATCAAAGGTACAAAAACAATATGATGAATGTAGTATATGTTTAGAACCTTGTAAAAAGGGAAGATATCGCTTACGATGCAAACATGTTTTTCATAAAAAATGTATAAAGGAATGGTTTAAAACAAACAAATCTTGTCCTAATTGTCGAATAAAACTACCAAATATAAATATTTGACTATATATGTTAAATTAGTATTTATCATACATAGTTTTTAAAAACGTTTTTTATGAAAGTACAATTTTTTCTTGTATCCAATTATGTATTTTTTCATTTAATGGTTTAAATATATAATTTACACCATTTAAAATGCTCATTTTTGCATCAATACTTTCTGTATCATTTAATAAAATAAGAATATTTTTTATTATATTAATGTGATTTCTATTATATAATTTTGTTATATTAATAAATACATCATTAATGTCTATACCCTTAACATTATTAGTTTCTTTATTATCACCATTATGTTCTTGATTGTCATTATCACTATTAAAATCATCATTCTCTGACATTTCATCATTTCCATCACTATAATATTGTTCTTGTTCATCACTATAATATCGATTACTATTATTTGATGCATTACTATTTCTTCTTTCTTTATTTTTTTCTTGATTATCTTTTATAATTTGCGTATTGTATTTTTCAGGTTCTAAAAGGCACAATTTATACATTTCTAAAGTGTGTTTCAATGTTATTTTTGTATTACTATATGTTTTAATTAATAATTCAATACCTGAGACTGAATTTTTTACCAATATGTCATATAATTCTTTATCCTCTATTCTTAAATAATTATAAAATATTGGGAAACGATTAATAACATTAAATAAAAAATATAATTCCTCTTTGTTATCATTATAATAAGTTCTTACTAATGCTTGAGTCCATGAAGGACATTGTATATATAATATATTGTTATGAATGGATATTTTCGAACCTATATCACAATGTGATAGTAATGCAAGTTGAAAAATTGCTTGCAATGGTTCTAAAATAATATCTGATTTTTCTTTATTATGATTATTATATGTGTTTAATAATGATGCCATTATATTATAATAGAATTAAATATTTATGTAATATTTATATTTACTTTTTTTTTAAAAATATTTTCGTATTTACTAACATTTGAATTACATGGTAATTTATATTTATTACACCAATTAATACATTTTTGTATATTTTGCTTTTTAATATTATGGAGTTTTTCATTATTATTATATTCTATTAATTGAATGGTGTGATTAATATTTTCAATTTGTATTTGTCCTAATATAGCATTAATATCTTGTAATTTATTTATAAAAATATATGGAAATTCAATATTAAAAATAGAAAAATTATCATGATTATCAAAATTTTTCAACATGTTGTAAAAAACATCAACAAAATATTTAGTATTAATATTTCTGAATCCTTTGCAAACTACATACTTTTCAGAATTAGCTGTACGGCTTGTATTTGGTTTTGTGATATATACAGAATCATATAAACTTGATAATAAAAATAACGCATCAACTGTACCTTTAGAAAAAATGTCGAATATTTTTAATATAAATGTACCGCCTTTTTTTTGAATTGCTACTGCATTTGCAATTTCTGCATAAATAAGCTTACAACACATTACTTCTTGTTTATTAAAATTAATTGAAAAGTCAAAACCACCATCAGCTGTAACAATATCAATTGAATTGTTAAATTTATTGTAACAATACATTAAATTTTCTGGATTCATTATATTTCCTGTCCCATCAACACCATATTCTAATTTAATATTAGGATTTTTATTTAAATACGAATGACTTTTTTTCCATCCAGGAATATTTTTGTCATTATCATCAATTAAGGTCATTCCATAGTAATTATCTGAAATATTTTTCCTTAAATAACATAAAGCTTCGATAAAACCACCAGGACCTTCTGCTAAGTGAAAACTGTTTAAATTATTTTCAGGTAATTCTTTCAAAATATTTAATTCGTTCAAAAGCTCTATCATTTTAAAAAATGATCTAGATAATGGAATATAACTACATACCGGTTTATTAATATGTGGTATATTTGTATGTATATATTCATAATTGTTTGTTATTTTTTTAAAAATATCCCATGACTTATTATATAATTCTATTTTACCCTTAACTTTATCAAGATATTTATGCAGTGAATTACTTATATAATTTTCATCGTTATTATCATATAATTCTAATTTGTAAGTTAATATTGGTATAACTATATTGGGTAATAAAAAAGAATACATTTATATTAATATATTTAATATAAATGTATTTAGGTTGATTCAATAATTATTCTTTTAATAAAAGTTTTTTTTTAATCTTTTTAATCTTTTTAATCTTTTTAATCTTTTTAATCTTTTTGTCTTGTGAAATATTTTTTTCATCATTATTATCATCATTATCATCATCATTTTTATTTAATAAAATATTATCTAATTCTTCAATTTCATCATTTGATATGAAATTGTTTGATAATTTTTTAGCATCTATACTGTGTGTTTTTTTAAAAATACAATAGTTATTTAAAAACGATATTTTTTTCTCTTCATCACTCATATTTGTGGCTTCTTTGTAGAAATTGTTATTAAATTTTTCATTTTCTTTCATCATACTTTTGTATAATATGTCAAATGAATCATATGATTTATTTAATCCATATTTTCTTAATTCTTCTTTCTTTAAAACTGTGAATCCATAATCATTCATAAGTTGAGCTAAATAATCAAAATTAACAAGATATTCTCTAAAATATTTATTAATTGTTTCCTGATATACATTTATAGGATAACCAATACTAGTATCATCATCATTAAATTCGTCGGATGTATATTGTTTTTGTATTTCCCATATTTTTTTATTATTAACAAATAATTTAACCGATTCACCCTCTTTTTTATTTCTTAGTTGATTAAATACTTTTTTACCATCATAACATGTAGCTATAAAGTATCCACCAACTTTAGTACATTCACTAATATTTCTTAAAAAGTTGTGGAGGGTCGTTTTGTTTTCAAACATATAATGTAATGCAAATTGAATTGAACTAATATTAAATCCATCCTTACCAACACCATATTGTTTATATACACCTTCACCGATTTTTGTTTTATCTTTTGGACCTTTGCCGAAAATAGCATTCGTAATCATCTTACCTTTATCAGTATATATTGCTTCCATTGATTTAATATTAATACTAGTATTACCATTTACAAATAATCCTTTTGGCATTTTTTTAAATTTTTTCTTGTAATTTAGATATCTTGCACAAACACCATCAAGTTTATTTTCAATATTGTCTCTCATAATATCTATACCAAATACGAATGATAAATTAGCTCTTATCCATTTTGGAAGATCACCACCTTTGCCTACAGCATAATCAATTAATATATCATTTTTTTTAGAAACAATTTTAATTAATTTATTTTTAACAAATAGATTATGAAAATTCCTAAGAGCAACTGTATAACTTTCACCTGAATATTTTTTATAGTATATATCGTCTGTAATATTTGTAGGTATATTCTTACCAGTTGATATCATTTCTTCCGTAATTGGATTATGAATAGAATGCCAATTACTATTTGCAACATGGTATGCATTTCCATAATTTCTCTTCCCACTTTTATATTCTTCGGTTTTATCATTTCTTATACGTAATGGTACCCAACGCCACTTTTCAGGATTGGTTTTAATATATTTAAATTCAACAATAGTATTGTCTTCAAATACTTCACCTTCTTCAGTGAACATCTTATAATTATCATGTTGATCGCGAACCAATTTAATATTGCAAATATATGCATTTGGATCATATGGATCAGTTGGATAAAATGGTACAGGTTTATAATCTTTATTATTATCAAATTCATCGTGTGATGGAATATTATCATCAATTATCATTTGACATGGATTAATATAACCATGTTTCTTTTGTGAATATCCAACTCTAAGAGTTAAAGTTTTATATTGCGTAATATCATCTATTTTAGTTACATTGCTTCCATCTTCATATAAATTATTAACAACGTCAATTTCTGATTCATTTTTAACTGTTGATACTAGAAAATCAATAGTATTATACTTTTCAGGCTTCCATTTAAATGAAGAATCCCATGTATTTTTAAAATTAGAAATTTCATCATCTTTATTATTTTGCCCTACACCCAACGAAGCAGGTGTAAGAATAAGTCCATCTACTTCATAATCAAATAATCCCATATTTGTTTGATCCAATAATTGCTTACAACATTCAAAAATATCGTCATTTTTATTTGCAATCAAGAATGTCTTAACCTCAATATTAAATGGAGATTTATTATCACTATTAATAGCTGATAAAGCTTTGATAGATTCAACTACATTTCTTAATAATGGTAATCTAAAATTATTTTCAACATCTTCACTATTTAATGGAACAAATTCTAAACTTCTCACGTCTCTATTTTTAATATAATATATATCAAAACATGCAAATAAATTAATATTATTATTTTTTTTATCGTATTTTATATGTTCACCATCTATTATTGTATGAACTATATCGGTATTATTTGTTTTTGCACCAGTGAATTGAACATTCATATTCATATCTATTAAATATATTAAACCATTACCATGGATATATAATAATTTTCTTTGTCCATCAGCTTTTTCAGTAACAGTGTAATTCTTTCTTATATTTGGTATAGATGATTCTTTTAAATCAGGATTTTCAACTATATTTTCCATTTGCAATGTGTATGAACTAGGTCCAATAAAATGACGTGACGATATAAATAGTTGTTTTGTATATTTATTCTGGTTTTTCGGATTTTTAATATATTCTTCATCGTGAATAATGTTCATATAAGAATTTAATATATTATCTCTAGTACTAAATGGTATTGGATAATACGAATCTTGAAGACCGGATAAAATTATTCTTGAAATTTTTTTAATATCATTATGAAGTTTCTTTGTCATCGTATTTAAATCAAATGATGAATATAAATTATTAAATACTCTATTATTAAATTCAATTTCAATTTCGTATTTTACATTGGATTCAAATACCTTTGCTTCTTGTATTGTATATTCAGGTATCAAGAATTTTTTTTTGTGTGATTCTTTAACAATACTCATATCAATACGTAATGGAAAATTATCATTTACATAACTTATACGATTCATATGTCTAAAAATTTTTTTATTATTTCCCCAATTATTTAAAATATTTTTTCCAAAATTGGATGTTTTAAATATGTCTTTTTCTGATTGTAACGAAACTCTAAAATTTAAGTCAGGATAATCAATAGGTTTTACTATATTACCATCTCCATCTTTTACTTTTTCTTTATTATATAATTTAAAATCTTCGATCTCATTGATAGAGTTTGTTTGGCAGTATTTTTTTATATTATTTAAACCATATATTTCAGTTCTAATAGAAGACAACATCTTTCTACCCGTTTTATTGTTAATATATTCATTTTGAATTTTAAGAATATGATCATCTGAACTTTTATAAAAATTATTAGATAATAAATATTCTATTACCTTATAGAATTGAATTTTTGAAATGCTATTTCTTCCTATAGTACCAAAACGAACCTCCAATTCATAGTTAGAATTTATATTGCCATAGGTATCATTTGCATATTTATTCAATAATTTATTTAAATTTGTTTTTTTATCTGCCATTACGATATATATTTATAATCAGATATTATTTAATATCAATTTTATAATTAATTATATTGTCTCTAAAATTTTACTATATAATTCGGCTTTTTTATATTCTTTCCCATTGGAATCATAAACATTAAGGTTTAATTTTTTGGATATCATTAGTAAGTCTTTTTTTGTATAACTTGAAACTGAAAGTATTTTTTTCTTAATATTAGTAACTTCAAAATATTCTTTCGAAATAATATCAATATTGTCATTAACATTACTCAATAATTGTGTAGTTATTCCATTATTTATTTTACATAGTATATAATCGTTACTATCATTAAATTTAAAGTTAACAAAACATCTTTTCCATGTATAAAAAAAGTTTATATTATGTATTAGACATATTGCTTTTACAGAATTTAAGTTTAATTTTTTTTCATGAATAATATTTTCTTCTATTTCATTGTATTTTAATTTATATTGCTTTAATGTTTTTTTATTTTTTTTAATTTTATCTATCATATGAATACGAAATTCTTGTTCAATTGAATATAAATTAGATTTATTGTATTCATATGTATTAAAATCATTTATAAAACAATAAATTATCCATAAGAATGGGGATTTTTGTGATGGTTTAAATAATTCTGGTTTTTTCTCAATTATATTGTTATCTGTTTCACTATTATTATTATTATTATTAATATATTGTTTCTCTTTATTATTAACAACCAAACTATCTAAATTATTATTTTTTTTCTTGTTGATAAACTTATTTATATTATTGTTCGTTGAAGAAATAAGTTTATCATCTAATTGAAAATTACTTAGGTGTTGTATCAAATCAACTTTATATTTGTTTTTCATTTCATAATTAGTATGTGGCATTTGATATATTATTATTTGTAGTATGCTCTTTATTATCTTTATTTAAAGATTTTTCTATATTTAATTTAAAAATTTCATCTTTGGCAAATTTCTTTTCTTGATCTTTTAAATAATATATATATGTTTTTAATTCTCCAATTATATTATCATCTAATGTAGAGAGATTTATAAAAACACCATTATTATTTTCACTAATATTGATATTAGTTTTTTTATTTAATAAATTTAAAATTTCAACATGCTTCTCTTTTGGTAATTTTTCAATTTCATTTTTCAATTGTATTAAATTTGACATATAAAAAAATATATATTATGTGTTTAATATGTTTTAACTTTTTAATTCTCCAATTACTGATATATATTCATCATTTAATTCAAAACGTGTACCAATAACCCTAACCTTTATTTTGTCTTCTATATTTATTTTATTGAAAGCATTTACATTAATATTATGATCTCTTGATACAAATAACACCATTGGTGTTTTTGCTTCATTAATTTCAGCTCGTATACCTGCTTTTGTAATATTTTTAACAACACAATCAATTAACATACCTTCAACTGGATTACAAATTAGACAATTGAATACAACATTCATATTCACCATTTCACCATCGATCTCACCACTTGAATAAGTTAATATTTCACATGATTTATTTTTGACATAACCTTCTACAATACATTTTCCTGAATAATTTCTATTAACTAATTCATTTAAATGTTGCATTAAATTAGCATTTATATATTTAATATGTATTTGTATTTGTTTGCATAACATACCTTTATAATAATTTTTAACAATCCTAAGTTTTTTCTTATGTCTTTTTACTACGTCTTTTTTCTCTTCTTTATTCTGTAATTCTTCACTATCTTTTTTCTCTTCTTTATTCTGTAATTCTTCACTATCTTTTTTCTCTTCTTCATCCTTTTTTTCTTGCTCATTTGTTAAAGACATACTTAAAGGTAATGATTCACTTATATTTTTTATGTTTTCTTGTATATTTTCACTTATATTTTTTACACCATCAGAAATATTTTGTGTTGCATTGTTTAAAACATTTAATACATTTGATGTTTCTGAATTTTGCATACTCATATTATATAATATATAATATGATTATAAAATCAATTTTAAGTTAAAATTACATAAATATTGCCTTATCATTTGTTAAAAACCATATTTTTCCATCTTTTCTAATATGTTGCCAATAACGCAATATGAATTCTTGCTCTATACATATTTCTATTTGTGAAATATTTTTTGTATTTTCGGAACTATAATACAATTTATTAACAATTTTATTGTATTTTTTTATAGATTCATCCTTACCAGACTGATCACATCTTGCACCTTTGTTACGCTTTTCACCTAAATTTTTTAATTTAAATACCATTAAATTGTTTTTTACATTGGTTGTAAATCCTAAAAATTGGTTGTAAAGATTTTTATCCGGTTTAATCGATTCTATTACATGTTTAAAATCATTTATATCTTCATTTGTTCCTTCTATAATATCATCTTTTTCGAAAATCATCAATTTTCCTTTATTATTATTTTCAGTATATATAGCTTCTATTATATTATTACCATCTTTAAATGATATTTTCTTTTCATCTAATATAGATTTCACCATTGATTCATAATTATCTAAATTAGATGCATTTTTTTCGTAATATATAAAATGAAATAAATCGATTCGTTCATTAAAAAGTAATGAATCGATAATTTTTTCTATTAATAATTTGTCGATAATTTCCTGAGGAATGTTATAATTTGTATTTAATCTCTCTCTTACATATCCAAAGTAGTTATAAATATTTTTATCCCCACGTTTTATTTTATTTTGTTGTTTGGAAATATACATTTTTTGAATTATATCATTCATAATATTGCTTTGGTTTATAACTCGTTCTTTTTTCATAATATTATCATCTTTCTTTAAACCTTTAATTTTTGTTGGTATTTTATATTTAATAGTATCATTTTTAAATAAGACAGGATTGCGTCTTTCAAACATTGGAATAAATTCGTTGTTTAACTCATTTGGTTGATAAATATATAAATGTCCTATATTTATAAGATTACCTGGTCTATTATACATATCATATATGGTTTGATTTTTATCTTCTAGTAGTTCAGTTAATGCATAATTTATTTGAATTTCAGGGTATTCTTTGATTAAATTAATTTCATTAATAAGTTCTTCTTTTGTATATATATATCTTTCTTGCATCATTTGTTTTATTATACTTATAATTTTATCAACGTTCATTATAATAAACTCTTCATTATAAGAATCAACTTTCACATTCAATTCACTTAATTTTTTATCAGGAATGCATGCATATGTACAGCTTTCCAAATAATCACATGCTGATGTGAACGATTTATCTCCAACATTGAATTGAATCTCTCTTTTATTTGAAAGTGTTTGTATTATTTTTTGATTCATATTTTCTACAGTAAAGTTATTTTGACCACTATTCAATATACAATCAACCGCATTTTGTTTTAAAACACGACTTATTTTTCCTATTTGTAATGCTTTATTTTCAGCAACTCTATATACATATAAATCAACCGATTCTGTATCATCATTAAGAAGTGTACCGTGTAAATATATTTGTGTATTTCTTTTTTTAAAATCAAGTAATTTATGACTGCAATTACGAATTGCCCTACCAATGATTTGCTCTATTCTATTCATATTATACCATGGTTCTAGTATATGCAACTGGCGTATATTTGTAAAGTCCAAACCTTCGGCTCCAGCTAATGAAATCAAAACAACTTTTACCTTTTCACCATTTTTATTATTTGAATCGGTTATTTTTTTGATTTCACTTATATTATCAGGTGAAAATCCTAAATTTCCTGTTATCATACTGTATTTCGCCTTTTTAAATTTCTTATCTTTATTTTTTGCATGAAATTCAGATGAAAATAATGAAGAACGACCGGTTCTAGTAAATCCCATTTCTTCAAGTGCTAATGCCATTGGTACTAATCCACCATCTATGTATTGTGAATATATAAGAACAATACCTTCAGAATTTTCAATTTCATTGCATATAGATGCAATTTTTGAACTATATTTATGTATTTCATTTTTTGAAAAAAATCCTTCATATCCTTTTTTATATGAATAATTATCTTTGACAACAGGTTGTCCAGATTCTGTGTAATTCATAATATTATTTAAACCATTTTTACCTACTAATTTTGAAATATCAAATTTACTTTTTGAATCGTTTTTAATTTTATCAAATGATTTATTTGGATATACAATATTAAGTGATTCAAGTGGTCGTTGTAACAATGAATATCCGAATGTATTCATATTCTCAAAATTAAGTAACTTTTGATTCGTTTTATTGTTAATTTTTTTTCCTATATGTTTCAATATATAATTATATACTCTATTTTGATAGCTACCTATTTTATTTAAATAAACATCTATGTGTTTTATTGGTTGTATTATTTCTTTTCCATTCATTTGTATTCTTGGGTAATTATAGGTTGAAAAGGTGTTTTCTAGTGAAAATATTTTGGGATATATTCTATAAGGAAATGTATATGGATTTCCACCTCTTAAGAATGAAACATACCCCCTACATTTTCTTAAAAAAAGTTCTTTTCCTACTTCCTTACCATTTATTATTTTAAAATTACCATTTTTATCGAAAATATCTTTTGTTTCTACTGTAAATCTATTGTCATTCATATTCATTAAGTTTATTAACCATACAATTTCTTTATAATTATTATACATCGGTGTTGCTGATAATAATAATAATCTCATATTATCAACATGTGATACTAATTTATACAATTCATTAGCAACCTTTTTATTATTGTTATCATCACTTACTCTAATATTGTGTACTTCATCGATTATAATTAATCTGTTATTGAAAAATTTATTTAATTTTTTCCTTCTTAATTTTTTCTTTTTTTGTTCACTTACATCAGATTCAATTGTAGATTTTTTCTTTATAAAATTAGAAAATTCAACATAACCCATAAATAAATATGAAGTATTTATTATCTTATTTACTTGTTTTACAATTCTTTTTCTTTCCTTTTCTTCATCACCAATAGAAACATTTTTATTTTTTATTGGATTTATTTCATTTATAAATTTATTACCAGTACAAGAATTAAAATTCCATTCCCTTTTTTCTCTATCATACATCAATTTTCTTTCATCAAATAATTGTAATTTAAAATTTTCCTGTACATTAGGAGAAGCAACAACTATAATTCGCTGTGTTATGTTCATTTGGTTCATATAATCTCGCATCTCTTCAGCTATAGTAATTGCAGAACATGTTTTACCTGTACCTAGTCCGTGATATAATAATAAACTATTATATGGCGTTTGTGATGATAGAAAATTACGGACAAATAACTGATGTGTATTTAATTCAAATTTAGCATTGCATAATTTATCACCATGTATTAAAACATTTTCGACACTACCATTATATTTTGTATCATAAAATTCTTTTTTTTCTGATATCTTAACATTAAAATTTGGATCATTATAAGACGGATATAACATATTGTAATCATTATTAATAGTATGGGTTTTTGATTCAATTGAATCTTTTTTTTTTAAAAATAAATTCAATGCTTTTTCATTGTCTTTTTTACCATCTTTAATATTATTTTCATATTTTTCATATTCATTATTTACCTTTTTTATGTATTTATCCATTATATATATACTTTCTATTTATTATTATTTTTATACATAAATGGAATAATTTTATACATAAACGGAATAATTTTTCAAAATTTTATCAACTTGTACAAGTACGTTTTTTTTTTCTAAATTATAATCCCGGATTACATTTAATGCTTCATCATAGTATTTCCACTCCATATTACTTACTTCATTTTTTTGAAATTCATGTTCTGGTTGAACATTATTATTCATAAAAGCTATAAAATACTTGTGTTTATAAGATTTATAATTTGAACCAGTAAATATTTCTTCTATTGGCACTATATTTTGTATTATCTTAATAGAATCTTTGGAATACCCTGTTTCTTCTTGAAATTCCCTTATTGCACATTTAATGTCAGCTTCTTGATAATTTCTTCTACCTTTTGGAAAACCCCATTCAGGCTCGTTCCAGTTATACGTACATTTTTTAAGTAAGTTCTCTAAATTATAAAAACCGTTTTTATTATTAAAACCATTTTTCAATAGGTAAAACTTCTTTTCTGATTTTTTTTCTTCACCCCTATATTGTATTCCTGTATTAGCACCCCATAAGTAATTCCATAAAAAATCAAAAGGTTTGGTTTTTATAATAGTTTTTTCATATTCAGTCATTTCATTTAAAATACCTATAATATATCCAGGGTCCATTATTGGATATTTTCCACGTATAAAATCTACAAATCCTAACGTGTTTCTTCTACATATTAACAAATATTGTAATCCATTACTACTAGGTCTAAACACTATTATACCAACACTAGTAATAGGATTCTTACATTTATGAAAAGCATGTCCATTTTTACCACAATTATTGCAAAAGGAAAAATTATTTGTAATATTCATTCTATATGTTATAAATTTTTTGTTTTTATATTATTTCATTATAATGGAATTAGATCCGACTGTTTGGGGTCCACATTATTGGTTTGTATTAAATACTATAGTATTACATTATCCAAAAAAACCAAATAAAGTAATTAAAAAAAAATATTATAATTTAATACAAAATTTTCCATTATTCTTACCCAATGAGAATATACGAAAAAAATTTAATGACTTATTAAATGAATTCCCTGTTTCTCCTTATCTTGATACAAGAGAGAGTTTCACAAGATGGATACATTTTATACATAATAAAATAAACAAATCACTTGGAAAAAAAGAAATATCATTGTCTAATTTTTTAAATAATTATTACAAAAATTATAAACCTAAAAGCGTTATTATTAAAGAAGAGATAAAACAAAGAAAAAAATATATTTATTTAGGGATTGTAATAATGATATTTGGTGCTATTTATTATCTGAAAGATAAATAATCTATATATATTATAATTGTAGTATGCCTGTATTGTACGGTGGTAAACCTATTGCAAGTGGGGGTTTTGGATGTATTTTTTATCCTGCTCTAACCTGTTTAAACGAAAAAAAAAATAAAAATTATGTCAGTAAACTTATGTTGAAAGAAAAGGCTGATGAAGAATATATTATATCTAAAATGATTTATGATGAATTAAAAAATATTACCAATTTTAAGAAATATTATTCAATTGATAATAAAATGCCTTGTACTCCTAGTATAATATCAAACAGTGATTTAATAAATTTTGATAAACAATGCAATAATTTATTAAAATATAATATAAATAAATCAAATATTAATGAAAAATTAGATCAATTAGCTATCATTAATATGCCATATGAAGGTATTGATTATGACAAATGGTTGCGTAAAAACTATAAAAATATATCTGGAGAAAATATAATACATTTTCATGATGAGATAATACATTGTATTAAAAAAGCAATTATTCCAATGAATAATAATAATATTTATCATATGGATATTAAAGACAGCAATCTAATGTATAAAAATGATAAATTTAAAATTATAGATTGGGGTTTGGCTGCTAAGGTTTCAAAAAATTCGAATAATATACCTAAAATAATAAGCAGTAGACCTATACAATTTAACTTACCATATTCAGTGTTGTTATTGAATGATTTATTCGATTTATTTTTAACTGAATATATAAGAAATAATGATATAACATCAATGAATCATATTGATTTTTATCATATATCAAAACAATATTTATATTATTTTATGAAAAATAATAGTAGTGGTCATGTAGATTTTTTAAAATATATATATAAAATAATTCATCCAAATATGAAACCGAATGTAGCTGAAAAAAAAGTACTTCATATTATTATTGAGTATTTATCAGTTGTTATTGAAAAATATAGTAATATTGTAAACAATGCTTTTGTTTTTGATAAAATAAATTATGTTAAGAAAATTTATTTAAATAATTGTGATATATTTGGATTAATTACATTAATGTATAACTATTTTGAATTGAATGTTTTTTCAAATATAGAAAATCGAGATGTTAGAGAAAAATATAAACATGAATTAACTGAATTAGTAACTCTATATTTATTTTCTCCGAAATATGCAGTAGAAAAAATTGATGTTAATATATTAGAGAAAAAAATGAAAAAAATGAATTCTATTATTAAACAAGGTAAGAAAAATAAATCTAAAACAAGAAAAAATAAAAAAAATATGAGAAGTAAAAAGAAGCGTAGAAAAACTTATCGTTCTCATTAATTTAAAATCGTTATTTATATATATTATGAAATTTGAATTTATTATATTATTGATAACAGGGTTTTTAATATTTAACACTTATCATGATGGAAAATATTTAAAAATATTAAAATCGTGGAAAAAATACTATCAAATGGCATTTATTGGCTTTTTAGGATTATCACTGTATATTTTTATTAAAAAAAAACCAGGTCAAATAAAACCTTTATTAAAACATGCAACAGATTTAATTAAATATATGCCTATTGATAAAAGTTCTGCTGATTTTATAAATCCACTAATGAAATATGGAAGTAGTTCATTAATTGGTGATGGTGATAGTGTAAAACAATTCCAAATGGAACAGCGTATTGTCAATTCAGGATATAATAATAATAAAAAGCGAAGTGTAAGTGAAACAAAAAAAAAATATGTTGCATCTCAACAAAATTGGAAATGCAAAATATGTAATAATCAATTAAATGCATGGTTTGAGGTAGATCACACAGTTAGTCTTGAGAATGGTGGTGATAATAGTGTAGAGAATTTGAGAGCATTATGCAGAGAATGTCATGGTAAAAAAACAGCGTTTGACAACTTTTAAAAAAAATTGATTAATATTATTCATATATTTTGATATTAATATATTAATAATGCAAGCTATTGAATATAAAATTGCTTTAATTGGTCATAGTAATACTGGAAAAACTAGTTTTGTTAAGAATTTATTATATGGTTTATACAATGATATGAAACCAACACTAGGTGTTGATGTATATCCTTATGATATAACATATAATGAAAAAAAATATAGAATCAATTTTTGGGATTGTGCGGGAAATGAAGAATATATGGGATTAGGTAAAGATTATGTTACTAGCAGTAATATGGTTTTAATATTTAAATCTAATAACTTTAATAACGAAATTTTCCAATCTTGGATACCAACAAATACACCATATGAATATATAACTTATAATAATACGGATAGTATAGTTTCAATACTCTCAATCATAAAAAATAAACTTCTCTGTTAGAAAAAATATAGAATTGTATTATATAAATGAAAAAAATTTATTTAGTTAACATTTTATCTATAATAGCCATAATAATATTTTTTTTTTCAAATAAAATTATTAAAAATGATACATATGAAATAATAAAAAATGTGTTATCTATGATGGGTCTATTCACGTTACTTTATATAAATAGTTATTACTTTAAAAATGCATGGGATAATATATATTTCTTTTTATCAGAATATGGATTACTTCTTATTGTAATATTAACAACAGTTTTTGTTTTAACAAATTTAACAACATTAATGATATCTGGTAGTATATTAAAAAATATTATAAATGTTGCAATATATGGTGGGGGGTTATATATGTTATATTTTTTATATGTTTATGTATCAAATAATAGTTTAAGTATAGGATTAAATGAAAATTTTTTAAATAATATACAAACCAAAATATTATATTTTTTTAAATCATTAAAATCTTATGATGGTGTATTACTTTTAATAGAGACATTATTAATATCATCATATTTTCTTATACCATATGTGGTAAATAAATTAAGTAATAGTGATGCGTATGTATTACTTGGTGACAAACCAATATATTTGAATAAAGAAAGTGTTGTAGGTACATATGAAAATTTACATAATAATAATAATGATAAACATATTTATAATTACACACTAAGTTGTTGTTTTTATATTAATCCGCAATATTCAGTAGTTAAAACAGAAGATAACAATTATGTTAATATTATTAATTATGGTAATAAACCTGTTGTACAATACGATTTTATTAATAATACATTAATGATAAAATCTATAAATAACAATTCAAATGAAAATATAATATTAAAAAAGTTAAATGTCCCATTACAGAAATGGAACAATTTGGTTGTACAATATAATAATGGTATAGTTGATATATTTATGAATGGTGATATAGTAGTATCAAAAAAGAATCAAATACCATTTATGAAATATGACAAAGTAGTTGTAGGTAATGAAAATGGTTTAGAAGGTGGTATAAAAAATGTAAAGTATTATGGGAGGAATCTACGATTGGATGAAATAAAATCAAAAGCAATGTATTGTAACTAACTTATGTAATATTAATTATTCATTATTATATTAAAATATCTT
>Ga0129351_1000281_pt1 | contig 18731 bp, 21 predicted proteins | sample CPBDNA_8_FD_94423 | JGI IMG/M metagenome (GOLD analysis project Ga0129351, IMG submission 94423) | Freshwater to marine salinity gradient microbial communities from Chesapeake Bay, USA - CPBay_Sum_27_0.2_DNA | ecosystem: Environmental > Aquatic > Marine > Coastal | place: USA: Chesapeake Bay... | reverse complement strand
GTCACAGTTGTCACAATGTAAATGTCAACTTGCGGTCTTGCCCCAAGGTAAGAGTAACCATTAAGTGTAATTGTCGCATCAATATTATAAGTGCCAGAAGCATTAATAGTCTTACTCCCAATAAGGGTAATGCCCCCAAAAACATTTTCTTCATGGGGGCCAGTTATCCACCGCTCTTGCTCATCACTATTAATCTCCAAAACCATTACAGCGGAATCAGTTCCGGTCGTAGTAGTCCCTACTACAGAAAAGAAAGCCGTCGCAGTAATTCTATTTGTACCACCTGTTGGAGGGGTGGGCAGAGTTACTTGCGCTCTTTTAGTTACCGCTACTCCATCAGCAGGGTTAAAGTTCTCAAACGAGTCAAACTGCGTAAAAGAGATATCGTCTTGTTGGATTTTAGCTGTGGTAATATTAAAATTACTTACTTTGGCCGTAGTAACAGCATTTGTCTCAATATCATCAGTGGTGATGTCTTTGACGGTTATAGGACCGATTGGTCCAACTAAATCGCCTAGAGTGCCTGTGCTGGTGTAAGGCCTTGCCCAAACCCACCTTTGGTCATTAGCACTAAGGTTTTCAATAACAAAAGATTCCCCCGTAACATCTGCTGTGCTTGCACCACTAATGCCATTATCATCATCATAATAAATTCTGGTAAAACTAAAGTCATCATTTACAGGATTAGACCAGTTGACGTAAATCTCTCGTACACCACCAGATGCAGTTAAGCCTGTAACCTCTGTAGTAGAGCTTACGTCACCAGAACCGGGAATAACCGTAGGACCAAGGATGCCGGGGAGGGTAGTGTTGTCTGTCTCAAAGGCGTTGTCTTGATACTCGTCATAGGCACCAGTGGTGATCTCACGAAGCGTAAGGTTGACCTCTAAGCCATAGTTGTTATCAAGCCCAAATGACCAACCAGCTACCTCAAAGAGGTCTGTACGAGGAGTAGCATTAGGGTCAAACCCCAGTCTGGTATTGCTAATGCTTACTACATCACCAACCTGAAGCTCGAAAGCCTTAAGGCTAAACGTGCCTACAAGGGTAAGCTGACTACGGTTACGCTCAAGAGCAATGTTAGCTAGACGCTGTGCTTCACCGGGACTGTCAGTAAAAGGTAGAGGGAAGTCCAGCACAGACTCTTGACCACCATCTACAGTGACGAAGTTGTCTGGATCACTAAGAGGCAGGGTGCTTTCTACTGTGGGGTAGTCAGTAAAGTGATAGTTACTAGCTGGCCCCTTGAACGTCCCTCTTACCTTGTTAAAGTTTGCCCTACGGGAGTGCCTAGTGGAAATAGACAGGTTTCCTCGCAGGTCGTCCTCAGTCAGCGTTATAGTAGGGGCTACATACTTACCTGCCTTGATCCTCCACTCACCTTGAGCATACCACAGCATACCTGCACAGGTAGCCATGAGCTGGTTGAGAAGGTCTACAGGAACCTGAGAGGTTAGCCATGCGCCGTTACAGGTGTATCTTGTGCTACTGTCTGTGGTAACAGTCTCATCACAGATGTTAGCTGCTGTAGCAAGTCTCGTGTCGTCAATGTTGCTAGTGGACTCACCAAGGCCGTACTTAGTGTTGGTAAGATAGTCTCGTACAATTAGAGCAGGGTTGTCAGACCAAGCTGTGGTGCCAGTACGAGGATCATAGACCTTCTTGCCCCGAATAATAGCTGTTACGCTAGGCAGGCCATTATCGTACTTCTCTTCGTCATCTTCATCTTCAGGCTTGTAATACTTGAACATGATTGCCAAGTGGGCAATGCCCTGTAGCTTGTGGTTCGAGGTCCACTTAGTCTCGCCAAAGTTGTTACCATCAATAGACAAGCTCTGCCCGCCCAAGGATGCAGTATGTCCCCCCAGCACCTTGCGGATTTTAATATAGCCACTAAACCTATCATCAGCAACGCCAATGACGTTGCCGTTCTCGTCTACTTCTCGGACCTCAGCTACGTTACCGTCTGAGCCAAGAGAAGTTACTTTGTAGTTGTCAATGTAGATGTCTTCAAAGGCGTCAATCTCATGCGCTGCATAAGCAATAATACGGCTTAGGTAGCTGTTGTTAGTGCCGTGTGCATGGTCAAATACAACTACACCACCGATCTTAGTCTTACCGTAGACAATCTGGTGATGAAGTGCAGTACCCTTCTGGTTGACTGTATAGCCACCAGTAGTGTCCATCATAAGGGACTTTGCTTGGTTGTACTGGAATAGACTGAGACTACCGCCGATAATAGCGCCAACACCAGCACCAAAGATTGCGCCGGGTAGTCCCCATTTAGAACCCCAACCAGCGCCGGTGATAGCCCCGCCACCAGCACCAGCAGTAAAGGCTTGTACCTGTTCTCCCATATCAGCCTCCTACACACTTAACGTAGGTATGCTCATCAGCGGTGTAGCCAAGATATTCAAGAAGTCTGCCGAAAGGCTTATGTACTTTTGTCGTGATAAACAAGACAGATGCTCCGTCCTCTTTAAGATACTTCTCTGCAAACTGAATCAGCTTGATTCCTGTGCGACCTTTCCTGTACTCGGGACGTAGGAAAATGAGGTCATTGGTTGCAAAGAGGTGATCTTTATAATGTAAACTGCGAGAAAGGACTGCTACATAGTACCCAACTAGCTTGCCTTCTTCTCGGGCAGTAAAGACTTTAAGAAAGCCCTTTTCCTCTAGGTAGTGGTACATGTCCCAATCAGGGTTTAACTTAATCTCCTGTTGGTTTGTAGCTATCTCTTTCCAGTGTTCCTCTAGCAAGGGTCGGATGTCATTCTCGACTTGTATCAAGAACTCTTGCTGGTACTTCACTCAGGGATGCCTCCCCAGATAATCTTTTTGTTCTGTAGGCCCTCTACATAGTTTAGGCCTTTGTCACCGGAATACTGGCTCTTCTGATAGGCAGAAGTGTAACGAGTTGCTGCTGGACGCTCTAAAGCTACCAGCTTGTTTTCTACGGTCATTGAGATAGAGCAGCTTTCTGGTCCCTCATCAATCGTCATCTGATCCATATAACCAGAGAAGATCTCAACATAGTCTGCTGGCGTCCCCATGACACCGAAGTATATCTTACAGACTCGACCTTGGTACTTTGTAGACAGTGCGTGACTAAGCAGGCTGGATGGAACACCACTCAGGGTAAGGGTAGCCCCCCTAGCTGAAATATCGGCTGTCTCTTCGATAGGCTCGATCTGTAGCAAGGCACCAGCCCCCTGATAGGTCTTGCTGTTGATGGTCTTGTCACCAACGCCAGTCCACAGGTATAGCTCACTAGGGGAATCAAAGAGTAGATCGACAGCGAAGAACGGCTCAATAACATCAGCCGTCAACGCTGTCTCTACTACAGAGGTAAGGTCTCTACTCATTTAAGGGAAGTCTTAGCCGTTACTCGACCGTAGACAGCCAATGCACCACCACCTACAGTGATAGCTTGCATGATAAGTTCTACAATCGTACCCTGAAGCTCAGGGGTTAGTGGGATACCAGTAGAAGACAAAGCAGAGGAGATAAGCATAACAACTACCCCCCATACAGTCTTAGACATCCACCATTGTTTTTGGTCCAACATAGTAATTCTCCTATAACCAAGTTCTATGAGGAGTGGCTGGCTCTACACCATACTCAGCATCAATCGCCTCTGCCTCGTCCCGCATGTAGTCGCCACGAATACGCAGGTTGATATGCCAGCCGGGAACTGGAGCCATCTCGGGGTATTCCATACCTTCGTCGTCTGTGAGCATATTGCCCGTGGCCTTGTGGATCAGGCCGATGATGTCAAACGCATGGTCTGCCGACCCTGTGACAAGGTAGGCGTCGCCATCGTTTTCCATGATGGGTTCGCCGGTTTCTTCGTCGAACAGTTTCTCGCCCGTCTCGGGGTCAACGGACTGGACCTGTGGTTGGTGGTAGAAGGGCTGTAGCGCAGTTGCAGCAGCCGCTTCGTCGGTGAAGGCGAAGTAGAAGTCTCGCTTTTTGGGAGCTTCTTCGATGATTTCTGGTTCTTCGGTCATTAGCTTGTAAGCTCCTGTAGTTGTGCGTTGGTTAGACGGCGTGGGTAGTATTTGAGGGACTTGATGTGGCCGTTGAGGTAGTTGTTGGTTAAGTTACGCTGCGTTCCCAGCGCAAGAATGTCTGACGCCGCTGGCATGGCACCGGCTTGGTCTGTTTGAACAGAGGCACCCGATAGACTGCCGGCAAAATCGTTCTCTTTGAGAGCCATAGCCACAGTTTCAACCGTATTCGGCGTGATCGACCCGCTCCAGCCTGCGAATGCAACCCCTAAATCTGATGCTACGACGGCGGCTGTCGTTGTGTTTGTCGGGTTTACAAGAAACCTCGCCAAGTCCGTACCAGACGTGTTTGAAAGCGAGAATACACGGGGGTAATCAGCGCCATCAGACCCATTGGTATCAAACTCCACCACAACAGTCCCCGCCGTCTGATTGTACCCAAACGCCGTCACCGGGATGCTTGCGATGTCCGCCGAGCGGGTCTGCTGACTGCCCGAGGTGGGGATGTAGGAGGTGGCGAAGGAGCCTGCTTCGAGTTGTGCGCCGTAGATGTTTAACCCCTTTCCGGCGTCCCCAAGAAAGTTGTTTGAAGTCCCGTCTGTCGAGTGAATGCGCACAGACCCAGCACCAGCAGTCCCAGCAGTAGTTCCAGATATGCTTACTCGATAGAAGGAGCCGACCTGCTCTATGTCTGCTGAAATGTTCGTGGGAGGGGCTGAACCCGATGCGGCGGGGCCAGCCACAACACTTCCTGACGCAAGATCAAATGTTGCAGAAAGGATCGTGTTGATACTATTTGTGAACCAAAACAGAGTGCAATTCCTGCCGCCGATGGGAGACACATACGCCGACAGCGTGTAAGCCGTGTTTGCGCTTAGGCTTACGTTTTCGTTGACTTGATGTTCGCCGGTAGTAGCGGTTTCCAGCATTTGTGTGGCACTGTTGGTTGCTCCGTCTGGCCCTTCAGATGCTCCGGAAGTGTCGACGTTGATTAGGTTGAAAGCGCCAGTTCCGGTGCTGAAATCTTCCGAGTACGTCAGCAAGTTCGTCCGCTGTTCCTCGATCAGTAGCCCTTTCAGCGCCCCGTCAGACCCGTATTCGATCCGTGGGGTGTCGTCGGGGTGGTTGAACAGAACGAGGGGGTCCGTGGCACGGTCGAAGATGACTTCACGGACTGAGATGTTGTCGATGGAGCCTGAGTTTGAGCCAGAAGGACACCGCCAAAGCAGATTTCCGTTCGCAATCGAATGCGTGAAAGTAAACGTATATGTCCCCGTGGTGTAGATGTCTTTCAGGGGGGTTCCGTCATTGTTAATGACCTCCATTGACCCCGTTGTCACTACAGCATCAAACGTCACCTCATAGTGTTTTCCGTTGGTGACTATATCCTGATAGATCATCGACAAACCACCAGTGCCATCTAGCACACCCTCGCCACCAGTGATGGTCGCATTGACTTTGGTCCAAACCGTATCCGTATCAAACCCACCGTTCGTCACCAACTCATCACCATAACCGACACGACGCAAAGCCGTGCCGGAAGAACTGCGAGCGAACGTGATGAGGTCGGTCGCATTATCATAGACTTTCGTCATGCTATTCACTCCATGAAAGGTTGTAGTACGAGCCGCCTGTGCCATCGAAGGTCAGGCTCAGGGTTGGCTCAGTGCTTGGGTTTGTCGCCATGACCAGTCCGGCGTCCCCAACATCACCTGCGAATTGCCTGAACTGCCCGATCGTTCCCATGAAGTCGTAGGCGATCTGGAGGTCCGTGCCGGACAGGTCTGGCAGTGCCGTTGGGGTTGTGTTGGCGGTCAGTGCCACACCGTCCGCTGCGCCGTTGATGAAGGTGGAGCCGTGGCGGGAACTGATGTTGAACGGGGTGAGGATGCCGGGGGTGTAGGGGTCCAGCGAGGCGTCTGAAATAAACGTACTCGTGTCCTTTTTCTGCCCGAAACTCATGCCGCCAGAGAACGTGCTGTCTGTCCTTACCGTTGTCGTTATGTAGTTAGAAACGTCCTTAAACCAATGGTAGTTGGTGACGGTCTGACTGCTGTCCTCATCCACATAAGTCATCCGCCCGTCCATCTGGATCGAGACGGAGAGCGGGTTGATCTCTCGGACTGAGACGTTGTCGATGTCTACGTAAAGTCCGCTAGCTGTAGTAGACGGTAAGAACGTAACCCATGTTGTAGTGTTTTCTGCAACAAATGTGACCTGTAACCCGACTCCATCTACATTGAATATACTAGCTACAGACGCAGAGCCAAGCGATCCCCCGATATAGGCGAACGCACCGTCTGGTGCAGTTCCCGCTATGCCATCAAAACGTAGTACATACACCTCACCAACCACAGTTGAGAAACTTATACCCGCTCCCGCTCTGCCTGTGGCACCGTTTGCAACTCGCATGCGTCCTGACGCTGATTGGTGGGTGATGACTGCGTTGTTATGTGCTGTCCACTCATCCAAGTCCGCAGCTACATCAAAATCGCCGACCCAGTTGCCAGAGCCGTCAACGACCAACTCCGGCCCGATGAACTCAAGTTCCGGCCATGCGAACTGCGGGGCAGACACTTGGCGGACTGAGATGGGACCAATAGTTCCAGAAGGAGAGCCTGACCAACGACCAATGCGCAGGCTCGAAGTCGCCCCCGTGCATTGCAAAACAACAGTAGTGTCAGAAGAGCCTAAGCCACCAAACTGTGCGGAGCCGCCTGCCGTGTCCACAAAGAACCCACTTGCGGGCAGGTCATTGGGTACTGCTACTTCGTAGACTTTGCCCACCTCAAGCGGTGTAGAAAGCGTGAACACAACATTATCGGTGCCTCCAGACGTGCCGGGGGCCGTTACAGTTGTTCCTGAAACCGTCCAGCCGCCATTTTCGACTGCGGTAGTCGTCACCAACTCCGGGCCAGTGTACGTCGGGGTGTCTGCGTCGTACCAGTTGGCTGGCACCGTGAGCGACTGAGCGCCCCGAGTGACCGTCGAGCCGGACGTGGGGATGTAACTGGACGGGGTGGAGCCTGCTTCGAGTTGTGCGCCCCAGATGTAGACCGTTTCGGTTCCCGCTGCATCCCAAGCAGGCTGGCCAAAGTTCGTGTAGCTGGCCCCGGATGCGGCTGGAGCAAAGCAAACCGACGATAACGCCGACGTTGCCCCGGTGCTGCCTGTGATGGAAAGCCTAAACCAACTGTTGCCTACACTCTCTTTGGAGGTTTGCGTTATGATGCCTGATGTTGTTCCTACATCGGTCTCGGTTGCCTGCGTACCGCTCGACAGGTCAAATGTTGCGGCAACATGTTCCTCAGACGCCCCGTAAAAACCAATCGTCACGTAGTTGTGGTTTCCGGCCTTTACATAAATCGAAAAGGTATAGTCGGTTGATGCTGTGACCGAGGTGCCGCTTGCCTCTTGAATACGGTGAACGTCATTTGTACCGCTAGATTGAAGCAAATGAGTTCCGGTCTGCCCGTCTGGTGCTGGAGTGCTGTCTGCTGTGACCGTTGCTTGGTAGACGCCCCAACTCGCATCCGTGAAATCTTCCGAATGCGTCAACAAGTTCGTCCGCTGTTCACTCTCAATCAGCAGCCCCTCGTTCACCCAAGTTGACCCATTGTAAACGTGATGACCAACCCGAGGCAGGTATTCAGCAGCGCCGTTGGTTGGCACGTAGTATTGGAAGTCGCCTTCAGCACCGGGGACTGGGGCCATGCCGCCGAGGTCGGAGCGGTAATAGTGCGCACCCCAGATCTGGTAATCGCCTGACTGTGTGTGTGACACATACGTGTTGTCTGGATATGCTTGGATTTGTAACGGGCGATTGCCCGTATATTTTACGGTAACACGGAACCAGTTGTTAGGCAGTGCTACGATAGAACCGTTCGGGTCGGAGTTGGTTGGAGGCGTTACACCTAAATCAATGAAGAAACCAGCAAACTTGAAGTTACTGAAAGTCCCCGGCTTGATATAGACGCTAGTGAAGTAGTCCCCCGACGTTGCATTTGCATAAATCCGACCACTGCCTGACACGTTGATTTGTGTCGCAGCGTTGCCACCAGCGGGATCGTCGTTGTTTGTGGTCCCGATCTGCACGTCAGCGTCTTTTACGAACAGCGACTGCGTGAAATCCTCGCTGTAGTCCAACAAATTGTGCGGAGTCCAGACGATCTCACCCGATGAGTTGACCATCGTACTCTGTGACGAGCTGGCCGAGCCGGGGTTGTAGGTGAGCTTCGGGCTGTTGCCCGTGAAGGCTTCGGCGAAGGTGGTTGACGTGTTGGCTGTGCGGTATTCGCTGCCGATGAAGTCGAGGGCCAATGCTGCTTCGACGTTGTTGACGGCAAAGCGGGTCAGTGCCTCTTCTAGGGTGTCAAACTGAGTAATCAACCCCGGTCGGACAAGGTTGGTTGTCCTTAATAGCCCCTCTCTGAAGAGGCCCTCATTATAGAGTCCGCTACTCATGGGTTAGACTCCCAGCCAGACTTCTGCCTCACCTGAAGCTACAATACGCATACGAGGGGTCACTACAACCTCATCAACACTACTAGCAGTAAAAGTATGAGCCAAGATAAAGTTAGCATCATCACCACTAGCGTCAGCGTAAAGCTCGACAGTGCCAGAAGTAATCTTAACTTGAATTACTGCACGGTTACTACCACCGGGGATATTAACATACCGCTTAGGCTCAATAATCCGTGAGGTGTAGTTGTTGTAGGTTCCCGCTGGATCAACGAATTTCATTGTTCTGTTCCTTTGTGTATCAATAACTTTTAGTTAGAGGGTAAGCTCAAGGGTGTCGCCCTGCTTGTGTGTAGTAGTTGCCATTAGCGTATTCCGATCAACTTATATCTAAGGCATAAAGGGAAAGAAGATGGTTGTTTTCGTCCGCAGGAACACTGCTTGTAGTCGTAGTCCAAGAAGTGCCTTCTGGTTCAATTAAATATCCCATCTGCATTTCATTAGTAGTGTTTTCCGTCAAATCCCAACCACTAGCTGAAGCGGTAAGGTTCAAATAATAAACATCGTTTATGTCACCCGCTCCGGTAACTCTGGAAGACCCAACTGCCATGACCAACCTTACAGACCCACTTGGTACAGCAGAAAGTCCGCTAAGAGTAATAGAATTATTTAAGCTAGGTGCTAGGTCTATTACTGAGCCAGCTATAGAAATTGTAGAAATGCTACTGCTAGGTCTAAAGACCATCAGTGACCCAGCTCTATTATCTGGGGATTGAGATGTAGCTTGCGTCACTCTTACATAAGTAGCTGATCCATCGTAGATTAGGTAGTAGTTTGCACCGTTTACGGTGAAGGTGGATGCAGTAGAAGAAATAACCGTTGAAGAGTTAGAATTACTGTCGAATGAGTTCCAACTCAAAGTGGTGTTATCAAAGATAGCCGTTATTACCAACAAGTCTCCTGCTTGAGCAGAAGAAGGGATAGGTATGTCAACAGTAATTCCAGTTTCGGTCGGGATGTAAAAGTAACTCGACTTTTCCACAAAAGTCAGGGATAAATCTGCTGACCCATAGTCCATAAATAGTGCTTGAGCCAGAGCCATTAGCTAAGTCCTGCACCAGCAATAACAAACACGTCAGCATCAGTTACGTCTTCTACACACATAACACTACAGACCCCATACTGAGCCAGAGTGCGATCACCAGTGCTAGCCGTACCAGCCTGACGAAGGGTTATGTTAGTCCCACTTGTGACGGTCAGATTGCTGGTAGAGTTGTTGTATATTGTTACTACATCACCAACAGAGAATACGTTAGCAGGGACAGTAACACCAGTACCAGTAGGGCTAGAGATGGAAATATGATCGCCAGCATGAGTGATATCAAGAGTGACTGTGCCTGTTGCTGTGTTTTGAGGGATGTTACGGCCACCATCAGCACCATCAGCACCATCAGCACCGTCTGCACCGTCTGCACCTCTGAGGTCTTGAGTGCTAAACCCTAGCCCATCGTCAGAAGTAAACTCCACAATACCTGTGGCAGCATCGTAGGAACCTCCAGTGAAACCTAAGCCATCGTTACCAGCAAGGCCTTGGATGCCTTGGATACCCTGTTCACCTTGAGGGCCAGTAGGTCCAGTAGGTCCAGTAGGTCCAGTAGGTCCAGTGGGGCCGGGATCCCCTCTACCAGTCAAAACGCCTACTGTGAAGCCTTGCTCCCCGGCCAGAGTAGTTCCTGCAAGAGACGTATTGACTGTAGCTGTAAGATTAAACTTAGCCATTGTTAGTCCCTCGTAATGTCTTCAATAACAGTGATAGTAAAGGTTTCAGAGGAACTTACTGACTCTGGTGAGGCAGATGTATCAGTAAACTCTACGTCTACGTTCATTACACCCAAAGGCCAAGACTCGGTTGCTAACTGATCTGTTGGTGTGGTTGTATAAGCAGCTTCGCTCTTGAAGTTAAACAAACCATCAGAGGCATTGGTTACGGTGACACCACCATTAGTCTCGTTCCACTCAAGGACAAGAGTGCCAGCAGAGTTTCTAGCTTGCGCTCGAATATCGAAGTTGGTGATGTCTACAGCTACATCGTTTGCTTCAAGTGTGAAGTCTAGCTGGAAGGTATCACCACGTTTATGATTAATGTTAGCCATTATATTACCTCAACAGCATCAAATGAAATGCCATAAGCACTGGCATTATTAATGGACCAAGAACTAACGTTAGACGATAACCGGAATACGCCAGTCGGAGATTGGTGGACTACTGAAGTGCCAGAAGATACAGTACCTCGAATATGAGGCCAGATGTCAGCAGTACCGTCACCATTAGCGTCCCAGTCTACGGTGTTAAGAACCTTGTGCAGAGTTCTGCTAGAGCCTGTCCCAATCTGGATGTAGTCACCGGGAAGAAAGACATTGCTTTTGGCGGGAGGACCACTTTTAGTTAGGGCTACGGTTTCGTCCCCAGCAGCGGCAGCAGAGGCCAAAGTTACAGAAGTTCCTGAAGCTACAGTTCCTCTTGGGACAGCCATGTTAGGGTCGCCTAAGTAGAAGGTGCCTCGACGCCCCTTAAGGGACAATAAGAAAGCTACCCACTCTTCAGCCAAGTCTTTACGAACCGGGGGGATGGAAATTGAGGCTTCCCAACGCTGACCCTGATGCACCACAGTCTGTTGCACAAAGGTAAAGGGAGACTCACTGACAGCTACTACGTTGTTAGCTCGTAGTTCAATCTGCTCAATACCTATTGTAGTAGGTATTGAAAGGGGATAGGTGATAGCCATTAGCTAAAGACCCTTCGCATTTGACCGCCTCTTTGACGGGAGTTTACAATCTGAGCCTCAGTCATCTTAGCAATACCCGGTGCAGCCTCAGCAATAATCTTCTTAACAGACTCATCCCCGTTAGCAGCAAACTGGAAGGTCTGGTGGACAGTTACGTTGCCACCACCTTCTACACCCAGCTTACCGCCAGCGCCTCGCTTCAATGGCAGAATAGCCTCTGGCCCAGCTTCTCCCATAAGGCCAGTACGACCACCGGACATACCAAAGTAAGTAGGTGAGTTTACAATCCCACCATAAGCATAAGGGACAACGTTACCATTGTTGAAAGCGTTGCCGTTAGCGTTGGTCTTTCCAAGGAAGGCAGTTGCTGCACCAAATATACCTGCCCCTGCTACTGGGTTGAGAGTGTTGCTTAGCTGCTGGATCAATGGTTGCCAGATGAGGATATCCATAATCCTCTTGACGATCTCGATACTCATATCCTTGAAGGCTTCCTTGGCAGTCTTAGTGCCATCAGAAATGCTTCGGAACATATCAATAAAGCTAGTGGACAGATCCCCAGCCAGAGCCTCTCGTAGGTTCCTTACTCGGTTCTCGTACTCTTCCATAGCCTTACCACTGCTACGAGAAGACTGCTTTTGGGTCTTGCTCAAAGCCTCAAGAGCCTCTTGCTCTGTCTGGTACTGCTTGACCTGAGTGTCCAGTTCTTGTCTACGGAGAAGGAGACGTTTCTCAATCTCATCAGAGAACAAGCCGTCAATGCCTTGCCGTGCCTCTAGGACGGCTCTCTCAGCAGCGATAATCTCTTCAACAGCAGTCTGCATGGAAGAGACTTTGGAAGCTACACTTCTGCTGAGACCTTGCTCTTCAACCAACTTAAGTTGTCTGGTGGACTCTGCAAACCGAGTTTGGATACTCTTGTTGAGGCTATCTCGCCTCTCTTCTAGTCTTACAATTGCCTCAAGATGCTTCTCTTGGTCCTTGCTCTCAGAGGTCATTTTTGCAAGTCTCCCTCCCAAGATTTCTACAAGGGAGTTTAACTCATCAAAAACTTCTGCGTTGATCTTGTTTTGATCTTTAAGGAACCTTGCTCTTTCAGCAATGGTTTCCATGATAGTAGCAAGCTGTTCTGTGTCGTCAAGATCAACAGAGGAAATCTTCCTAAACAACTCTTCAATTTCTTGGATACCTTTAATAGTACCCTCAAGCTCTTCTATCTCTCGTAAACCAGAAAGTATTTCATCTCCGTCCAATCTTCCAGTGGACATCTCGTACTCAAGCATTTCAACTGTAGTTCGGAGATCTTTGTTTAAGTCTTCTACACTTTTTTCTGTCTTGTTCAGGGACTTGGTTAGCTGCGACTCTACGTTTTTAATCGCATCTTCAAGGCGTTGTTCCTCGAAAATCTCGAAAGCTCTTATAGCAGCTCCGGGTAAATCTTTTTCTACAGCATCAGCCAAGCTCGCTGAACTCGACTCAAACTTCTCAATAGATTTTCTTGCCTCTTCTACAGACTCTCTGAACGACTTAAAGAGGTCTGACCCTGCCATAAGGTTTCTGGCTAACATAGAGCCAAGAACCAAACCTACACCAACAATAGCGCCAGTCAGACCGGGGAGGAGACCAGCCAACTGAGCGCCTTGCTGTGAGAAAGCTACAAGAGCGTTCTGACCAGACTGTACCTGTACAAAGAAGTCACCGACCTGATAACCAGCGTTCTGCATGGTTGCGTTAAAGCGGTTGGTGTTTTTACGAGCGCCGTTGGTAGTGTTGCCGAAGTTAGCCATCTTTCGGCTGAGACGGTCTACAGCATCCCCAGCATTCTTAGCTGCGGGTTTAACCTTCTCTGTCTCAGTGCGGAGCTTGACAACCTTCTCTACACCGTCAACGTCAATGATAAATCTAATATCAGCCATTCATAACCCTTAAGTAAACTAAGTCCAGCCTCTTGATTGCCTCTACATCTCTAGAGGACAAAGGCGTGTGAGTTAGTTCCTTCCATGCTTTAATCTCTTCAAAGGTAATCGGGTTAGGGCCACTAAAGCCAACGCTTCTGCTGCTTGACAACGAAAGAAAGGCAGACCAGAGATACTCGGTGGAAAAGGGGAAGTCGGGGCCTTCTAATTCCTTTGGAGTACGTCCTGTCTGCCTTTCTACTTGCTCTAAGTGATCTAGTTTTGTTGCGCCGTCTTGACTCTTATTGAGGTCGAAAGTCCACTCTGCGAACTCGACCAAATCGTCAATTAGGCTTGCGTAAAATCCAGAGTGTCGTTAATTGCCTCTTCAAGCTGGTTCTTAATCCAGAAATACTCTGAATAGATCTCCCGTGCCTTTGGTACAGTGAGTTTAGGGCTTTCGCCATCGTAGGTGATGTCCCATTCTTTTGTAGCCTTAGCTAGGACATCAATAGAAGCCTTCTCAAGCTCTGCTGCTGAAATCTGTACCTTCTTAGACTTCTGCATCTGTGCCAGCCGCTTATCAGTCTGTTCGTGCATCAACTTCTTGTACTCTTTCGAGTGAGGTGCATACAGAGTGATACTCATCTCACTGTCAGAGCCTTCATTCATCAGAGGCTCTAGAGTGTTTGGATGTACCAGAATAACTTCAATGATGTCGGATTTAGGCGTAAGATTCTTAAGATCCATGTCGGGGTTCCTTTCGGGGTACGGGTGGAAAATAGATGAGAGGGGGAGCCACCCGACAAGCTCACCCCCCTCCCCTTGGCCAAGGGATTCTTATACAGTGCTTGTGGTGATCTTCAGGTTTGTCAGTTCAGTATCGTCGTACAGAGCCACAAACGGCAGGGTAACAATACGGGAAGTTGGGCCATCAACAGGAATGTCCGCACCGTTGAACTTCACCCGTGGGAAAAGGAAGGTCATTACGTTGTCACCAGCAGTAGTACCTTCGGCAACAGACACCTGAATAGCACTCTCAGTCTCATTAAGGAAGCGGTTGACAAGAGTGGCATCCTCAAAGTATGCGGTGATAGTGCCTTCAATCTCCGCACGACCAAACTCAAGCTGTGGAGCGGAGTCACTTCCCACAACAAAGGTAGGTGCAAAAGAGTTGGTAACAGTGAAGTCTACACTGGTCACGGTAGAAAGTGCCGAAGCTCCACCGATACCATCTACATCAGCAACCAGAAGGCTACCAGAATAAGCATCAAACGGCTCACCTACACCAGCAGCAGCTACAGTTTTCTCAGTATCAGAAATAGTCATGTCTTTACCAACCATACCAAAGGTAGCAGATACCATCTGGTTAGGAGCCATAGATACGCTCATAGTAGAGACTGTACAGCCAGTAAACAGGCGAGAGGAAGCGCCACCTACATTGTCATCAATGTCAGCAGCGTAGTCTTCCAAGGTCAAGAACTTGGGGGTAGTGCCTACCTTTAGTACGTTAGTGCTGAACGTAGACAGCATAGCCGACTCAAGGAAGTCATCATAAGCAGTGTCACGAAGGTCTACAGCAATGTCACCAGCTACAGAACGGTTGCCATGACGGTCCACACGGGGCATGCGGTCTGGCTGAATTTCGTTACCAGCTACACGCTCCTTAGAGAGGTTCAACGAGTGGCTGTTAAATGGGAGGTTGGTATAAGAAGTTGCTGCCGTACCGAAAGTGCTTTCTACACCGAAAGCCAAACGAGAACGAGAACCTTGTGCGAAAGCCATGTGCTTCCTCCTTAGTTATAAATATAGAACCCGATGTTTACCGGGACATAATAAAACGGAGTGTCTAACCCGCCACCTTCTCGTTCGGCATAGTCGATAGACACAACAAAAGTCTCGTCATCACCGTTGGTGTATGAGACATCTGTAGTCGCTTCAAAGGCTTCTAGAACCTTGTCAGCAATGTCATCTGCTCCACCGGGGCCTTTACCCTCTTCGGCGTAACAAACAACACGAAAAACGCCATCATAGCGTTGCTGGGGATTTAAGCCCCGTACAGCGGGTCTACGGAGTGTCGGTAGGAAACTAACCTCAACATACGAAGTGCCGTTCACACGGTCGTAGGAGACGTTCTCGTAGGAAATAGCCGGGATGTCGGCTACAGCGGCTAGTTTCGTCTCTAGGGCTGCTCGAATATCTCTGTAGATACTAGCCATGAATATTCCTAATCTGCGCCATAACACCGTGCTTCAAGTCTACATAAGCAGCATGAGGCGCACGGTTGAGGAAGTAGTATTGCGCTGCTGAAACCTGTAAGGCAAAAACTTTAGTCGAACCTCTGGTGCTGCCAGCACCTAGAGCTAGGCTAATGTCGTTTACAAGGTTATTAAGGCTCTTACCTCTCTCAGAGGCTGCATTACGTCTTGTAGGTTTACCCGCAGAAGACTTCCTACGGCCCCCACTGGGATTGTCCTTGAAACTCCAAGAATTAACAAAGGCTCCCGTGTCTACAGGAGACAGTCTAACAATATCCTCAGCCATATGTACGAGGCGACGTTCGATCTGACTGCCAACTGTACTCTCGATAGCCTGTATCTTCTGGCTCAATCTAGGGGAAATCTTGACCCCCATTAGTCAAACACCTCGCAGAGGTAACAGACGGCCTGACCATTGCTAAAAATGGTTCTCACGGTGGTAATATTCACCGTATCTCCATTCCCTAAAATCTGGTCTTGGTCATCAGGGATAGCTGTAAGACCTTTGGCGGGAATGACACAGGCTCGTCTGCCCTTCCTAGTCTGATTGAGGTCAGATGTACCCTCTGCTAGGTTATAAAAGTACCCAGTAAAGGAATAGTCCGTAGTCGCACTTCCACTAATAGTACCAGTGGAAGCATCGTAAGTGCCTCCCGTGGTGACTTTGCGGAGTGTAAGGGTTTCGCCAAAGTCTTGGACCAGCTTAAGGAGGTCTCTAGCATTAAACGACATGGACTATTCCTCACTCGTATTCCGTAGAGCCATCATAGTTTGGTGGGTTACGGAAACGATCCCGGCGGAAAGACGGAATCACACGGTCAGTGTCCTGTCTCACCACAGAGATAGCTGCTTCACTGATGCCCCCAGCTTTGACGCCGAGGCCGGATTGTTTCTTTGCTTCAGCCTCAAGGGTATCCGCAAGAGAAAGGTAATGGGCGTGAAGATCAGAGTAGTCAGCGCTAAGAGCGCCATCGAGGTTAGTATTAACACGACGAGCATACTTAGCTGCAATAGCTCTGCAAATATAAGCAGAAGTCTCATAAACATTATTACTGGACTCAGTAAGAGCAAAAGCAATTTCATCGTCTTGTACCTGTGCGTCGGTGGAGTCGGTATCACCTACGAGAAAGCGTACAGCATTTCTACGACCAGCAGAGGTGGTTGTATCTATAGCAGAAGAGTCGTAGGTGAACGTCATTATGCTTGCTCCCAATCAGCCCAAGGGCTGTTACGCCAAGTACGGATATGGCCACGTTGTTTCTTCGTGACCGTAGAAGCCTTACACTTCTTCATGTTGTATTCACGATCTGTCTTCGTGAACTGCTTAACCTTCTTGTTGATGTTCTTTACGATAACCGTAAGCTCATCTTGGTTAAGCTCGTCAAGGCCATCACCGACAACCTTGCGTTTGTTCTCATCAGGAGGCTCCTGTCGGAGAAGCCCCCTGTTGAAGAGAGAGATAACATCTTCCCAAGGGATGCCTCGATAGTCCCAATCAAAGACATCCCCCGGTTTCCACTCAGACCCATAACCCTTAAACTCTTGCTTAACGAATTGGGTCCAGTTTAGTTGAAAAGGTAACTTAGAGTAGTCGGGTGTCATACTCTAGTTCCTTATGCTACGATGCTTTCGAAGAAGTAACCCAAGTCTGGGCCAACCATCTTCATGTCGTAGGACATCTTCACCTGAATCATCTCAGCAATCTGCTGACGCTTAAGAGCATCGTCAGAGAAAGACTCAACAGTGATACCGAGGTTGTTAGCACCCGGAATGCTGTTCCATGCGAAGGTCAGACCAGACGCAGGGGTCATCAGACCAGCATTACCCGGAGTGTAGCAAAGCATAGCGTGCTTGTCACCGATGAAGCTATTCACCTCAGTTTTGCCTTCAGTCCTGTCGTTCTGGACAGCTTCCATGACGTAGTAGTTTTCTACCTCAAAGATTTCTGCCAGCTTCGCCTTGGTAACCAAAGCAGTGTTGGATACCGTAGCACCACCATTCAGGCGAGCAAGGATGTCTGAGTTGTGCAAGAGAGCATCGTGTACGTGACGACCAACAACCAGAGTGTTCGGACGGAAACCGCCAGACTGAAGCTGGATGGTACGAGACGCATCAGTGATATTCTTGATTGGAGAAGAGTTAGCTTCGTCCCACTCGGTGATGCTACGACCAGACAGAAGGTCTTGGCTCGTCCATACACCAGCCGCAAAGAAGTTAGTAGCAAATTGCTTCTCACGGTGGATCATCAGACGCATAGCAAGAGTCTGAGCGCCAGCGGAACGAATGTCCAAAGCAGCGTCTTCGTTAGCAAGAGTTTGCTCATCGAAATCCATACCGAGACCGTACACGTCAGCAAAGTAGCTGTCGCTGGATACGGTCATGCCGATGCGCTCTACTTCGGTACGAGGTGCCAGCTTCTTAACGTCCCCAGTACGGTTCATGTTCGCACGGTCGTACTGGTAGTACTTGTCAGACTGCTTGTCTACACCTACAATAGGGAAGACTTTATCAGCAATGAAGTTATCCTGAGACTGCGCATAAGCAGTCGTCAGATTGGTGAGTGGTGCATCAATATGCACACTAGATGGGGTCAGCAAAGGCATTTGTTATTCCTCTTCCTTAACTGCTATTAAGCGTGAGTGTCAGAAGCTGGCTTGAGCAGAACGGAGATAATGTCCCCGTCAGCAGTAGCAGCAGAAAGAGCTACACCAACTTTTGCATCATTCGAAGTAGCGGCACCTACTTTACCAGTCGTGCCATCAAACGGAGTGATGTAGTCGCCAGCAAGAATACCGCCACCAGCCTCAGCCAGAGCAATGCCGTCATACTGCACGGTAACAACTTTGCCAGCAGCATCAGCAGAAGTCATAGTAATGCCAAGGGCGTGCTGACCTTGAGCATTAGGGTAAGCTGCACTACCATCAGTGGTGGTAACAGCAGGATCAAGAGTGACCAAACGGTATTGGGCCAGAGCAGCATCCGAGGTCAAGGATACGGTGTTAAAGCGGCCTGCATTCGTCGCCATGATTTACTCTCCTTTGTAGAGCTTAGAAATGAGTGCCTTGCCTTCGTCGGTCTTAGCTACAGCAGCGTATGCTTTAGCATGGTCCTTCTTAGCAAGGTTGTTCTCGTCCATGTAGGACTTAACAAGAGCATCGAGCTTATCGCTGGAAGAGAGCATATCTGCCTCTACCGACGCTTCACCGATCTCAGACATCGAAGCACCAAGGGCTGCATCAGCAGACTTCAGGGCTTCTACGATTGCGTCGTCTTTAGCTACATGAGCCAAGATGGAGGCCGCAATTTCGTTATCGAAGTTAGG
>Ga0129351_1000278_pt1 | contig 18880 bp, 9 predicted proteins | sample CPBDNA_8_FD_94423 | JGI IMG/M metagenome (GOLD analysis project Ga0129351, IMG submission 94423) | Freshwater to marine salinity gradient microbial communities from Chesapeake Bay, USA - CPBay_Sum_27_0.2_DNA | ecosystem: Environmental > Aquatic > Marine > Coastal | place: USA: Chesapeake Bay... | reverse complement strand
CTTCTTTTCTGCAAACATCTTTGCAGACTCCCACTTGTTTTGATTCATCACATAGGTTGCTGCCTCATTAAGATACTTCTTGGTGCGGCGTTTGCCTTCTGGTGGTTTTGTCTGCTTGTTTGGTTTGACTTCAACCAGTAACGTTTTGCCGTTCTTGTACTTGATATAGAAATCAACAAAATATCTTCTAACTGACTTGTCCAAGTCATAACGATATGGAATAACAATCTCCTCGCTAGACCACTCAACGATCTGATCGTTCCTATCACACCACAACATAACGGAACGCTCCCACCCCGAACGATAAATAACATCAGAGGCATCCCCGCAATACTTCTTTGGGTTCTTGACAGTGTATCTGCCTTTGTATGTTTTCATGTTTCTGGTGTATAAATAAATGTATTTATCAGAATAATAAAAATGGCACAAGCACAATACACATATCCAGAAGATCTAGGCGATAAACCAAAAATCCTATTTACAGCAAGAGACAAGTCTGGATCCCCTACTCTAACCGTTGCTCTTTATGCGCCTCCGTCTATTACTGTTTCTGATAACATGGGTTATGGTAATTATGACCTTGGTGTTATTGGACAGGCAGCAATGAACATTAAAGAGGATGCCGACGGAAATGTTGATAATGCTGCTCTAATAAAAATGGTCAAGGAAGAGTCCGCCAAGGCCGGATCAGAACAAGGGGTTTTGTTGAAAGCATTGTCAAATGCTGGGTTTGGTTCTGCTCTTGGAGACAAGATTGCAAACGTCCAATTACAGAAAAACAAAATTGCAATAAACCCAAACACGGTTCTGCAATTTACTGGTCCAGAACTTAGAAGCTTTGGGTTTTCTTTCACACTTGTTCCAACAGGTTCAACTCAAAGCAACCGTATAAAAGAAATGATAAGCAAATTAAGAGAAAGAATGTACTCTTCAAAAAGAAGCGAGATTATTCTTGAGTATCCTGATAGTTTTACGGTCAAATTTTTACTTGGCGGCGATTTTGTTCCTCAATATGCAGAATCATATTTAACAGGCATGACTGCAACTTATAATGCTGCCGGCAATTCATATCATACAGACGGCACGCCAACAGATGTCACAATTCAATTGCAATTCAGCGAGTTCCGCGCACTGAACAGAGAAGACATCGTAAGGCTCAATGACGGAGAAATAGTAACAATTCCTAAATCTACACAAGAAACATAGGATTTATTCACATGTCATTCTTTTCTAAACTACCAAAAACGTCATATGATTTCTACAACACTGGCAGAAAGTCGCAGATTCCAGATTTGTTTAAGCAGGTAAAGGTTGTTGAACGGAGACTAGACAAGGTTTCTATCTATCAGAAGTATTTTATCAGAGACGAACGCCCAGATCAGGCATCTTTCTCTCTGTATGGTTCAACAGACTTTCACTGGACGTTTATGTTGGTCAATGATAACCTGCGCTCTGCCATGAACAAATGGCCGTTGTCAGATCTTGTGTTGACAGATTTCATTGAAGAAAAATATGTTGGTCACACAATCACACCATACAGAGAACCTAGCGATGCTGCAAACTTCAACTCAATTGCAGGTCAGTTTCCTATTGGCACAGTCATAACGGGTTCTTCTTCTGGCGCAACTGCCACAGTTACTGACAGAAAACCTAATCTGAACCAAATTGTGTTCACATACGATAACGGTTCTTTTCTTGAGGGAACAGACACGTTTACTGGTGTTGCACCGGACACATCTGTATACCAGATTCTTAACACAAAATATGATATCAGAACACATCCCAATTCTGCGTATCGCTATGAAGATCTCAGTGGCAACACAATCATCAACCAAGAAAATCTACAGATCACTACTGGTATCGTGACCAACACCAACTATGAAGTTGAGCTGAACGATGAGTACAAAGAAATCCGAGTAATAAAACCAGAATACATACAACAATTTGCTTCTGAATTCAGAAAACTAACCAATGAGTGATGATGTAAGAAAGGAGTTACTTCCTGGATACGCCAAGATTGAAGAAGCAATCTTGACTAATTTCCAAGGGGAAACTGTTGACATAACAGAACTAATCTCTGACGTGACAGTCAGAGAATCATTGTATTCTATGTTTTGCGTTTTTGAGATCATTATTGTTGACGGTGTTGCGTTGTTAGAAAAGTTTGCAATAACAGGCAACGAGAAAATTAAAATTCGAATCAGCAAAAGAAATTCTTCTAGCGGCGAAGATATTGACACAACCAAATATCTTGTTCTGACTGGCATCCAAGAATATGCCAGAATAATTAACCAGAGTCAGGTATATAAAATACAGGCAGTTTCTGAAACCGCCATGAACTGTTCAATTGCCAGAACATCAAAAACAGTAGAAGGACCAATAAGCAAGATTATCAATGATCTGTATAGCAATGAGGTTCAATTCAATCTGCCTTTGACTTCTGACGGAGAACAGACCCAAGGTAACTACAAGATCATTCTTCCCAACTATACCTACACAGATATTTTCTCAATGCTGCTTAACAAAGCGCAGAACTCATCAGGTTCAGTGTTCTTCATGTTTGAAACATTGTGGGGAGACATGACACTCACCTCATACAAAGAAATGATTGGACAAGATACCTTGGATAAGTATCGCCTAACAGACTTTGAATCTTCCAACAAAAGAAAAAGCGAATATGATAAACTGAGAACAAAGATTAGAAATCTAAGTTCAAACCTTGGTGTGTCGCACTTTGATGGTTTCAAAAAAGGCGGGTTAGCATCTAGGGTGTTTGTTAATGACATGGCAACAAAAACATTCACCCAGACAGATTACGATCTTCTTTCTTCAGGAAACAGCAAATTGTCAAAAGACTTTTTGTTAGCAGAAGAATACACAGTAGCAAACAAACCGCTACAAGATTTCAAACAACCCAAGACCTTCATGGTAAATCAGAATTCTTTGGCGTTCCAAGGGCAGGAGAACTTACAGAACAGAGTTGGCGACAGCATTGCCAAGAAACGCTTCCAATATGAAAACCAGTTTGCTGTCTCGCATAACATTACAGTGACTGGAGACACCCGCCTAAGAGCAGGCACCATGATTGAGGTTGAATTACCAACAGCAACTGATCCGACATTTGCTCCAGTCAACAGAGACGAGTATCTGTCAGGCAAGTATTTTATCTCAAGCGTCACTCACTCTTTTGGTGCAGCAGGATCATACAACGAAACGCTAACCATAAGAAAAGATTCTATTGACCGTCAGACTATGCTAACAAAGAATAAGGATTTGAAATAATGTACGGTGATTTTGTTTGGTGGGTGGGCGTTGTTGAAGATCGAAAGGATCCTGAGAAGTTAAATCGCGCTCGCGTGCGCGTGTTCGGGTATCATTCACAAAGCACATCAGATATCAAAACTGAAGACCTTCCTTGGGCAACTGTTATGATGCCAACCACCTCGGCAGGCACATCTGGTATTCACGAATCCCCTCATGGTCTGGTGGAAGGTTCTTGGGTTCTGGGGTTTTTCCGAGATGGACCAGATGCTCAAGACCCTGTGATAATTGGAACGGTTGCTTCTCAGTTCGCCGAAGCACCACAGGAAGGGCGGGGTTTCAGAGACCCATCGGGCACATATCCGAAAGCAGACTATATCGGCAAGGCAGACGTCAACGTGCACGCTCGTGGAGACTCCACTGAGGTCGTTTCCAACAAGATTAGTACCGTAACCCTAGATGTTCCAACCGCCTCTGGAGCGACCTGGAGCGAACCCGAGACGCCTTATGCGCCGGAGTATCCTTATAACCATGTTGTTGAAACTGAGTCGGGGCATATAACCGAACTGGACGATACCACTGGCGCTGAGAGAATCCACGAGTACCATCGCTCTGGAACGTTCAGAGAGGTCTACCCAGACGGAACAGTGGTCACTCGTATAGTGGCGAAAGAATATACGGTCGTTGCTGGTGACGACTTTGTGAACGTCAAGGGGAATGTCAAACTCACCATTGACCAAAGTTGTGACACCTACATTAAGGGAGACTGGAATATCAAAGTAGACGGAAACTTAAACGAAACCATTGGTCTAAGCAGAACAACAACCATTGGACAAAGCGATACTGAATCTGTGGGCGGCAGTAGATCAACAACCATTGGTGGCGGCGTGACAGAAAGTTTTGCAAGTCGGTCAACAAGTATTAGCGGCAGTGACTCTCTCAGTATTGGCGGCAAGCATACTGTTTCTGCTCCAGATGCTAGTGTGGTTTACAGCAAAGGCAAGATACAAGTTGTCAAGGGCGATATTATTGACACTGGTGTTGTTCTTCATACTCACGGTCACTCAGGCGGGTTCTAGGGATATAAATAACATCTATGAGTACAAACTATTCAAACATAGACACCACAACAGTTGGTTACAGAGACTTAGATCTGCAGTTCAAGTTGCATCCACAGTATGGCGATATTCGTCCTGTTACTGACATTAACGCTATAAAGAACTCCATCAAGAACATAATCTACACTCGAAGAGGTGAGTCGCCTTTTAATCCTTCGTTTGGTTCTAATGTGTTCAACTATTTGTTTGAGAACGCAACTGACACCACAAAGTATTTGCTTGGTCAGGAAATAGAATACTCAATTGAAGAAAACGAACCACGAGTTAAACTAACAAAAATAACAGTATCGGATAACAGAGATGCTAATGCGTATGTCATCCGTCTTGATATGTTGATTGTGAACACACAAGAAGAAGTAGACATCACACTTAATCTTAAGAGATTGCGATAATGGCACAACCAAGTTTAGTCGATCTTGATTTCGACAACATAAAAGATGAACTGAAGAAATACATGCAGAACCAGACAGAGTTCACAGACTATGACTTTGAAGGTTCTGGGTTATCTGTTCTTCTTGATGTTCTTTCATACAACACGCACATGAATGCGTTGATGGCGCATCTTGTTCTGAACGAATCGTTTTTGAACACAGCGCAGGTTAGAGCAAACGTTGTTTCTCATGCACAGCTGTTGGGGTATGTTCCTAAGTCAAGAACAAGTGCTTCTGTTGAGATTGATGTGGTTGCGACAGGCGATGCCGGCACTGCTGCTTCTATTACTATGGCAAGAGGCACTTCTTTCAAAGGCACAATTAACAATGTGACATATTCTTTTGTTACATTGAATTCAGTCACTGCATCAAAAGACACAAATAACCAGTATACATTCAGCAATGTGCCTGTGTACGAAGGTTCTATCAAAACAGAGAGATACAATGTTGACTCGCTGATTGATTTCCAAAAGTTTGAAATCAACTCAACAACCATTGACACAAAAACAATTTCTGTTACTGTGTTTGATAATGCAACCGACACCATAGGAACTTCTTATGAGTTGTATGCAGACATTGCTGACTCGGGACCAGACTCTAACATTTATTTCATACAAGAGAATGTGTTTGGTAGATATGATGTTTATTTTGGCGACGGCATTATTGGTAACAAACCAGCAAACGGCACCATTGTTGAACTCTCTTATGTAGAGACAACTGGACCTGATGCTAATAACATTGTTTCTCTTTCTGCCAACGGCAATATTGACGGCATCTCTAATATTGTCACAACGTTCTCTAGTGGGTTTACATTTACTTCCGGCGGCGCATTGTCTGAATCGGTTGAATCAATTCGTTACAATGCGCCTCTGGTTAATGCCACGCAAGACAGAGCAGTTACTGCAAACGATTACCGAACGCTGATTCTTAATCAGTTCTCTGAACTTGCTGACGTTTCTGTCTGGGGCGGAGAACAGGCATCTCCACCAGTTTACGGCAAGGTGTTTGTAACTCCTTCTCTTGTGTCAGGGAAACTGCCAACAGAATCATTTAAAGATGCAATCAAAAACTTTCTGACAACAAAAAACATAGGTTCTATTTTGCCAGAGATTGTTGATCCAGAATACACTTACCTACAGTTGTTTGTTGGTGTGAAGTATGATGAGAATAAAACAACCAAAACGGCAGGGGAACTGGAAGCTCTGGTTAGGAATCAGATCTCTACATACACAACAACAACACTAAGATCCTTTGGTGGTGTTTTAAGAAACTCAAACCTTACTGCCTCTATTGATAACCTAGACGAAGGCATTGTTAGTTCTGTGATAAGACCAACAATGTATAAGACGTTTACGCCAAACCCAATTCAAACAACAACCTACAACATTCTATTTCCAAGTAAGATTTATTTGACTTGTGATGCTGAGTACAGTATTGACTCGACAGAATTTTTGATTGACGGGACAACTGCTAAAATTGGAGATGAAGTTATATCAGGAACTGAAACAACAAGAAGGTTGTTCTTTTATGACGCTGTTTCTGGATCTAAACTGCAATCATATTCTGATGTTGGCACAATAGACTCAACCACAAACACCATTATAATCAACAGCATTAAGTTTGATACTACAAACAACATCACTATTTATGTGAAACCGGATGCGTTTGATATTGCACCTAAGTATAACCAACTTCTTGAGGTGTTGTCTAGCGATGTCACTGTGACAATGTCTCTTGATTCAATCAGCGCAAACGGTCAAAGCGGAATAACTTCTTTCACCACATTCGAGAGAATTTAAGTTAAGTGAGCAGAGAAAAGAATAGAGTAGAGGAATTAATCCCAGAGGGATTGCTGGAAGCGGCAGTCCCTTTTATTGATTTCTTGAAAAAATATTACGAGTTCATGGAGGAAGATACATACTCTCCATCTTCTGTCATTAACAAAGACCAGATAACTCGTAATGTTGAATCAACAAGTCGTCTATTCTTACAAAGATTATACACCGAAGTTGGCAATGGAATTTACGTCAACAAGGACAACCTTGATGCTGATGTTGCCAACCTTATCAAAAATGCAAACATTCTTTATGAAGCAAAAGGAACACTGGAATCAATTAAGGTTCTGTTCCGTATTGTTTTTGGCGAAGATATTGACATTTATCTCCCAAGAGATTTCATTCTAAAACCCTCTGAGGGTAATTGGGACAGACAATACTCGTTTATTGCTTCTCTTGATGCTGGCGATCCGTTTGACATGGTCGGGGAGTTTGTTGAAATAACAACACAATTCCCAGGACAACCACAACAAACTATTTCAGCAGAAGTTGTTAGTATTAAGTCAACCACAAAGACAAATTACTATGAAGTCTTTGTGACCAAGAACACAATCAACGTCTTTTATTATGACGCAACTGTTTCTTTTGAAGATGTGCAGATGACCATTGAATCAATCGCAGACAGGTTGTTGTTTGCTGTTGATCAGGGCACACAATTCAATCTCTCTACCACATACGACATAAAAAACTATTCAAGAAATTGGTTTGCTGATTTTGTTACTCCGGAAAGTTATGATGTTCCTGCAGGGTTTGACGCGGGTTCTGGTTCAAGCACATTAGACTTTGTTTCTGGCGCAGGCATTTCTGTTGGAGACTATATCTGGGGAGATTCAGCAATTCCCACAGACACAACAATAGCAACGCAGGTAGACTCTGATACATTCACCTTGTCAACGCCTTTGGTTGCAACAATCCCTACAGGGTCAGGCAAAACTCTTTCTGTTTCTTCTTATCCAAAGGCGTATAACGATAGACTATCTTCTTTGTTTGCGCCGCTGACTGGAACAAGAAGAATCCAGACATCTAACCCGCTGAAAGTATTTGAGACAGAAACGTTTACAATAACGCCAACAACTGATGGTTTGGCCGTTGAGAGAGTTGTAAGATCAGACAAAACAATTGACATTGTTTCTTATGATCAAACCAAGTCTGTTATTTCAACAAACATTGGCGGTGGATTTGATTACGACATAAGCATTGACTCTGATGTTTATCCTGCCCCAGAACCTTTGGTAAACTGGGATAAGGTTATTGAAGAACATGCCAAGATAACCTTGGGCGATTCTTCGGGGAGTCTGTATAGTTTCCTGACAACAACCAACACATTTAACCTTACAACAGATAGTGCGCCAACATTCAACGCAACTATCCCAGAAGGGTTTTATGCAGCATCATATAGTTTTGATTCTTCTGGTTCAACCACAACCAGATTGCCATACATTGATTCAGGAACAACAACACTTTTCCTTTCTTCTGTGTCTGGCATCCAAGTTGGCGACTTTGTTTACGGCGATTCTTCTATTGCTGCAGGAACAACAATTGCCAGTATAGCAGAATTTAATAACGAAGTAGAAATATCCACTCCGCTGATTGCAATTCTACCAACAGACAGTTCTGTTGGCGACAGAATATTAACACTACAAAGAAACATCGCAGACTCAAGCACAACTGTGTTTGTTACTTCTACTTCCGGTCTTGCGGTTGGTGATCTTGTAGAGGGTGTTGGTTTTGATTCGGAAACTATTGTGTCTGCTATTGTTAGCGCAACAGAGTTTACAATTGATCAACCACATAACGGATATACTGATTCTGCAACACTGTCAATCAATAACCACCAAAGAGGTGACATTAACCATGATGGTATTATTGATCTTGATGACTTAGAAATTCTGACAAAGCGTTACCTTTCTTATGAGATTACAGATGCAAATCTGTCATGGGTCAAGAATGTTATAGAAGGCGAAATGGGCGCTGGGATTAAACCCTCTGCCGAATCGTTTACAATTATAACGAACAACGAAACGCTGGCAGGAACAACAACACTCAATCTTGACAACACTCGTGGTCTGAAGGTTGGGTTCACAATCAATGGTCTTGGCGTAGATTCAGGAACAACAATTACTGCTATTCCAACTGCAGAAACTGTCACGCTTTCTAGTCCAACCACTGTATTAATTCCAGGAGACTCTTCTCCTACAACCTACACCATTGGAACTTTAATTGGATCAGACGCAAGGATAAGACCAACCAACCTTGGCGACTCAAATGGAATTGTAGATTACTCTTTTCAAAATTATGGATATGATTACCCTGATGAGTTTGTTGGCGTTGTTGATCCTGATAATGGCGGGGATGTGTTTGCAGGTGTTTTCCAATCTACTCCAATTGCCTTTTCTGAAGCACTGTATACAGACACAAAAGGTCATCTTTCTGATATCATAAAACTACAAGACGGATCGTTCTACCAAGACTTCTCTTATGTGGTTAAGTCTGACAAACAAATCGCAGAGTTTGAAGACATTCTTTACAAAACAGTTCACCCTGCAGGAATGAAGGTGTTTGGTGAATTGGTCGCAGGACAGAAAATCAATGTTGAAACAGAGGTTAGTGTTGTTGTTGATAGTCGTTTCAACCAACTGCTACAAAATACTTTCGCCACAACAGACAGCGACTTCAAGAACTTCACATTAGATAATACAGTATCTGGCGCTGGCGGCGATTCTGCTGCTGTTTCTGAGACAATAGGCAAGTCGACAGGTAAACAATTTTATGATGTTTCGCCAGCCGCGCAGTTATATGTTGATCCTGGTTACACGGTTGATGATGTAAACTATTTCAACACAGGCGAAACGTTTATTCTGGACCTAGATACAGTTAATCTAACTAATGCCAGCATATTTGCCCTCGGATTTGGCTCTCAGAACGTGTCAGCAACCTTCTTTAGCACCGGAGCATATACAGGGTCAAGTTCTTCTGGTGGTTCTTTTTCAAAAAATTGGCATGATGATGGAGACGATCCTTCTGAAACTCCTGGTTCCGGTTTTGAGTTGTTTGCCTCTCTTTCGTCAGGCACAGCACCAGACACAGGTACGTTGGGATCGTGGGTTAGTCTCGGTTCAAACCGATCATATACAGCTGCGCTGACAGGGCCAGGTTTCCGGCAATCCGTTCTAGCAATACAGATCAGAGATGCTGTTTCTCAAGTTGTGGTTGGAACTGGAACACTAACTCTATATGTTGAATCGATAATTTAAAAATAAAGGTTTTGACAAATGATTAAGGAATCGTTGAAAACGAAAGGAAAGGTCAAACTTATACTGACCAGCGAAGACGGTACAGTAAAAACAACCATGGTGAAAAACACAGTTGTTGATATTGGTCTAAACCATATTATAAACCGACTTGCCGGCGACCTTCTTGCTAAGAACATGGGTTCTTCTTATGATGGGTTGAACTATCAGATCCAAACAATCAGCGACGGCACATCTGTTACGGTTGACGGAACCCAAGGCGCTGGTTCTTCAATCATTGTAACAGACAACACAACCCTTGATTCAAATGAATTTCCTTTGCTGGTTTCCGGTACAGGAATTTCTGGCGACACTTATGTGACTTCTTTGACAGGCACAACAATCATCAACCTAAACCAAGCACACTCTGGTGTTACAGACACAGACACAATTCAAGTTGGCGAAACAATTTTCACTGACGTTGGTGCTTCTGCCAATACCGTGGGCGAAACCTTTGCCTTCGATCTCCCAACAGTCAATGCTACTACAACACAATTTGGTCATCGTTATGAGATTGTAACCACAGGCACAACTGACTTCACGCTTATTGGTTCGCCAAACAGCACTCCAGGAACAAGGTTTACTGCCACTGGTGTTGGTGTTGGAACGGGAACAGTAAAAGAGGTTGCTGCAGGAACAGGAACAGTCAGACCAAAGGGTATGTCACATATGGGGATTGGTTCTGGTACAACATCTCAGGTTGCTGCTGATAGCGACCTTGAATCGCAATTAGCAAGGGTTGTTCTTGGAACTGAAAACCTTTCTTTGCCTTCCTTGACATACAGCGCAAACTTTGGTCCTGGCGTTGGCACAGGAGCAGTCACAGAAGCAGGTATTTTTAATGAAGCAGGTTCTTCTGCAGATATGTTGTGTAGAACCACTTTCCCAGTAATAAATAAAGGTGTGTCTGATGCACTAGAAGTGCAGTGGATCATAACAATTACAAGGTAATGTAAATGCCAGCAATTATCAAACCAACAATCAGTTCAGAGATTGCCAAGATTTATCAAAAGGCAATTGAGTCTCAAACAACTAATGCCTACTTCATGTTGGGCAAGATAACACCGTGGACAGATAGTGACCTTGGTGGTTCGGGCATTTATAACGACACAACACCACCAACGCCAAGAACTTCTGAAGCATACGAAAACGAGACAAGAAGAAATATTGTAAGTCTACAGAAAGCAACAGTCATTAACACCTCGCTGGCAACAAAACGCTATGACTGGGTCTCTGGTACAGTCTATGATATGTACGATCCAAGGTACAGCGACACAAACCTTGCACCTAGTGGCGCAACCAACCTTGCACAGTCAAAGATGTTTATCTTGACAGATGAATTTAACCTTTATAAGTGCATTGATAACAACAACCGTGCTGCCTCAACTGTTAAACCAACAGGCACTTCAACATCCTATGTTGCACTGAGCGATGGTTATGTTTGGAAATATATGAAAACGGTTTCCATTGCAGAAAGAAACCAGTTCTTATCTGCTGGGTTTGTTCCGGTTTCTGATGTTGTAGCAGCAGGGTTTTATGACGGCGAAATTGGTTTCACCATCAATGACGGCGGTTCAGGATACGCGCAAGACAACACTGTACTGACTGTTTCTGGAGACGGCACAGGTGCAGACCTTCAAGCAGTCGTTACCTCTGGTTCAATTTCAAATGTTGTTGTTAATGACGGAGGAACAGGTTATACCTCTGCTTCTATTGATATTACAACGCCAGACCCTGCAAAGGCACAAGGTATCAATGGTGATATTGATGCTGTTATTAATCAAATAACAACACAGAACACACAGACAAACGTTCAACTTGCAGCGGTAAACGGCGAGATATCTACTATCATTATCAACTCTGGCGGCAGCGGTTATGTTGCTCCGGTTGCAACAATAACTGGAGACGGTACTGGTGCTGCTGTTACGCCTATTCTTTCTTCTGGTGTCATCATTGGGTTCACTTTCTCAAACAGAGGATCTGGTTACACCTTTGCAAACATTACAATAACCGACACAGAAGGATCAGAATTTGACGGTAGTGTTATTGTTGCACCGCCAAACGGGCATGGGTTTTCGCTTATTAACGAATCTTATCCAACTGCCATTTCTGCCTTGGTTACAGGAATTGATGCGCTGGTTCAAACAATGGATGTTACAGCAGAGTATCGTCAGTTGGGAATTATTATTGACCCAGTGAAATATAATGCAAATAACCTAGATAATTATGTTGAAAAGATTACTGCAACAACAGCAACTCCTTGTTATCTAATAACAAAAGGGTCTATTGATCCTGCAAATTATACAGTTGCGGAAAAACTTCTGGACTCTGCGTCCAAAGAGTATCTTGTTGTTGCTGTTGAATCTGGTAAGATTCTGGTGCAAGCACTAGAAGAAGTTGAACCTGCTGGCGGGTTGACCTTAACAACCCAAGGGGTTCCGCCCGTGTCCCTTGTTATTGATAGCGATGGTCAAGTAACAGATCCTACATTTGATAGGAATACTGGTTCAATGTTCTATATAGATAATAGGGTGCCATTTAGTAAAGGCGCAAACCAGTTAATCAACATCAGAACTTTCATAGAATTCTAAAGAGTATAACGCACAATGTCAGAAATAACATTCAATACTTCTCCATACTTCGACGATTATGATGAGAATAAGAATTTCTATCGAATTCTCTTCAAGCCGGGCGTTTCGGTTCAAGCAAGAGAATTGACACAACTGCAGACAATGCTGCAGAAACAGATTGAACGCCATGGAGATCACATATTTAAAGATGGCGCCAAGGTGGTCAATGGCGACCTGACCTTCACCACTGACCTGCGTGCAATTAAAATCGAATCTAAGTTTGGAACAGTATCTGTTGCTGACTATGCAGACCAATTGGTTGGTGTTACTTTGGTCGGAGAGTCAACAGGCGTTCGGGGAACGGTTGTTGCTTTTAGTGCCGAAACCGCAACAGACCCTCTGACTCTGTTTGTTAATTACATTTCAAACGGAGTTGATAAGACTTCGGTTGTTTTTGCTGATGGAGAAAACCTAAAAACAGAAACAGCAGTGTACACCTACAGTGCTGGTGAAAGAATTGCAACAACAATTGCAACAGACGCTTCTGCTACTGGACTTGGTTGTTCTATTTCAACTGGTGTGTACTATATCAAAGGCAACTTTGTTCTGGTTGAACCGCAAACAATTGTAATTTCCAAATACAGCACATCAGCAGATGCACGTATTGGTCTTCAAGTTGTTGAGTCAATCACAAGCAGCAACGATGATAACTCTCTGCTTGATAACGCAACTGGTTCTCCAAACTTCTCAGCACCAGGAGCAGACCGCTACACAATAGAACTCAATCTTGTTTCTTTGAAAGAATCTTCAACAGATGACGCCAACTTTATTGAAATAGAAAGACTCCGTGGCGGCGAAATTCAAGGTAAGGTTAGGTCAAGCATCTACTCGCAGTTAGAAGAAAATCTGGCGCAGAGAACCTTTGACCTTAACGGTAATGTTGAGATTGATCCGTTCCGTCTGAAACTAAAAGAATCTGTCAATGATTATGAGAACCTTGGTGTTTATACCCAAGGCGACACAACAGCAGACGGCAATGTTGCAGCAGAATCCTTGATGGCGTTGCAAGTATCTGAAGGTAAAGCATATGTTGAAGGTTATCAATTAGAAACTCTTGGGTCTGTTTTTGTTGATGTTGAAAAGGCAAGGGACTTTTCCTCGCTAAACAACACTGCAACCACGCTTGAAGTGGGCAACTATGTAAGAATTGAAAACCTGAACAGCATTCCTGATATTGTAGACAACGGCGGCGCAGTTACAAGTTATCCTATTGTTGAACTCCGCGACACATTTACAACAACTGCTGGTGTCCAAAGCGGAAGTCTGATTGGTTATGCTCGACCAAGATCTATGGAGTTTGATCAGGGATCGTCAAGTTCTTCTGTTGATGTGTTTGATTCAGATGCGGCATTTAAAATGTATCTGTTTGATGTTAACATGCTAACAGACCTTGCCCTTGACTCTGCTGCACAGTCATCAAACATTCTGGCAGGTACAAGAGTACAAGGTGTAAGTTCATACGCATCAGGAATTGTTGATTCAGCATCCACAACATCATTGCTGAAACTTACAGGCGTCTCTGGAGCATTCCAAAGCGGAGAAGAATTACAGACAAACAACTATGACTCTGCTGGTGTTGGGTTCAATGTTAGAAACTCTGGTAACACCAGAAACGTCACAATATCATCAATCACAAGCAATGCGTTTGATGCTGTGAAACAGATTTACTTTGACGACCCAACAAACGACTTTACCTCTGACATCAAACTAGAAAACGAGTTTGTTCTTAGCGGTACTGTTTCTGTTACTGACGATTCAGCGACTGGTTTCAACTCATTGTTTTCTTCGGAACTTAGAATTGGCGATGTGGTCTCAGTACCAAGCGGTACAAGCGGTGCACAAGAGGCAAGAGTTGTGCAATCAATCGCAGGCGACACATCTCTTGTGTTCACGCAGGCAGTTACAAATAACATCACATCAACAGCAGCAACACGTAAGCGCGCAAAGGTTGAGGACCAAGACAAGTTTCTTTCTTTGAGAAAATTGCCAAAGGATTTTGTCAAAGATGTTACAGACAAATCAATTGAGATTCGAAAACAGTTCTTGGTCACAACCAACACTTCTGGTGTTGCGTCAATAACTTATGCTGGCGGAACATTCAATGCTGAGTCAAACACTGATTATCAAATTACAGTTCTCTCTCCAGGCACAGGAACAGCAGTTGCAGGAGACATCATTAATGTTTCTTCTGGAAACCTATCAATAACCGGAGATGGAACTGACACGCTGACAGTAACATCGCCCGCAATTTTTGGTGATGCTGCACAATTAAAAATAACTGCCACTGTTAGACTCGGATCTGCTTCTGCCAAATCCAAAGGCAACAACAAGGCGCAACTGTTAAAAGTAGAGAACAAAAAGAACGACGGCGGCGTTGAGCGCCCTTGGGGGACTTCTGCTCACCACGAGTCTATTTCTCTTGGTGTTGCTGATGCTTATGAAGTTCTGGCAGTTTATGATTCTTTAGACACTGCTACTGATGCAGCAACGCCTTCTTACACAGTAAACTCTATTGTTGGCACCTTTGTGAACAGGGAGATTGTTGTTGGCAGTCAGTCTGGAGCAACAGCAATCATTCTGGACACAACCAGTCCAATTAGGTATGTTCCTCTTTCTGAAATTGAATTTATTGAAGGGGAAACAATAACTGGAGATGGCGGTGCAACTGGCACCATTGGAACAATAACTGAAGGTTCCACAAACATAACAAGCCGCTTTTTTCTTAGCGACGGTCAAAAAGACAATTACTATGACATTTCCAGTCTTGTTCTGAAACCAAAGGCAGCAAAACCTGTAGGTGAATTGCTTGTTGTGTTCAGTTACTTCTCGCACGGAAGCGGAGAGTTTGCTGATGTGACTTCATATTCAGGAACAGACTACAAAGACATTCCTTACTATGGCGCATCCCGTATTGACCCAGAAATCAGAAGTCCCTCTGGTGTTTACGATTTGAGGTCTGTTGTTGATTACCGGCCGAGAGTAGCAGATGCTGCTGGGACAGGTGATTACACCACTACTGGTTTCAAGGTTACTAGCAAGTCTCTCGATCTCTACAGCAGATCATTCTCAGGCACAGGCGCTTCTTTGTCTTCCACACCAAAGGACAACTCAAACTTCTCGCACGACTTAGAATACTATCTGCCAAGGATTGACTCTCTGTTCTTGACAACCACTGGAAGTTTTGTTGTTGTTAAAGGTGTTGCAGAAGAAGTTCCAAGGGTTCCGAACGAGATCAATTCTGCAATCAAGATTTGTGACATTTACATGAACCCATATGTCATTGACATTGACAATGACGTTCTTATTGATCAGAAATCTTACAAGAATTTCCTGAAGGAAGACATAGCAAGACTAGAGGACAGAATCAACAACATTGAATATTTCACTTCTCTTTCTTTGCTTGAAACTTCTGCATCAAGACTGCAAATAAAAGATGCTAATGGTCTTGACAGATTCAAGACTGGTTTCTTGGTTGATAATTTTGGCGGACACAAAACAGGTCAAACCGCACACCCTGATTACAGATGTGCGATTGATTTCACCCAAAGAACACTTAGACCAAAGCAGTCTCTTAAGAACATTGATCTGAGAGAAATCAATCTTACAGATGCACAGCGGTCAAACAAAAACTACCAGAGAACTGGAGACATTGTAACTCTACCTTATGTTGATGTTGTTTCTATTGAACAACCTTATGCAACAAGGGTTGAGAATCTAAACCCAGTTCTTTCTTTCAGTTGGACTGGTTCTATTACTCTCACCCCTTCTTCTGATGAGTGGTTTGAGGAAAATTTCTTGCCTGACATCACAATTAACCGTGATGGTAATTTCAATGCTGTTCTTGCTGCTACTCGTGGCAGACTTGGTACTGTCTGGGGTGCAACAGAACTGACATGGACAGGGCGAGAAGTCTCAACAACTCAGCGTGTTGTTAACGCAGCATCCACATTGATTAGCAGCGGTCGAGGCGTATCACCTGGTGGATTGAATCGTAGGTTCGAGATAAGAGAAAGAACACTTCGGAACGCAACTTTTCAGACTGTAACAGACACCTTTACTGCAACTCGCTGGGGTCTACAAACTTCTATTGCTGAAAGGGTTGATACTCGACTGCAGGCAGATAGACAAATCAGCAATGAGTTGATTCCGTTTATGCGATCTAAGACTATTGACTTTGTTGCCAGCGGTCTGAAACCGTTTACAAGAGTTTACCCATACTTTGACAATGTTGACGTTTCTGCGTACACATCTTCTAACGGTGGTTCTGTTGTTGGTTCTACTGCAACAAGAGCAGTAACTGCTGGCGGCAGTTGGACAACGTTGTCTAGCATTGTGATCAAGGATTTCTGGTTACACAACCACATGGGGCAGTCTAAGACCATCAAGGTTTACTACTCTACAACAGGAACTGGAAACTGGGTTCAGTTGGGCACTGATTTCACACAATCTTTCAGAACAAAAAGCGATCTTATAATTCCTGGCGGTCCGTTTGCCGTTTCGCCTAATGATGACGGCGATCTGTGGATAAGAATTGACCTTGAACCAATGGAACACTTCAGTTGGTCTGACATTGAGTTTCTTGATCAAGGTTCTACTGCTATCTCAAGAAACATTATTGAACTTGAGTCGTTCAGATTCACAAACTATGGCGGTGGTCTGACAAACACTTGGGGATTCAATAACAATTCAGACGAAGGTGTGTTTGCTAATCGCGGCGCAATTCCTGATTGGAATAACCTGACGTCTACTCAGTTTAATTCTCTACAAATCAGAGCAAGTACAGCAAGGTTTAAGATAAGAGATGGTGCTAAGACAAATGTTCCAGAATCAGGAACAATTCTGGTAACAGACAACAGCACCATCACTACTAATGCCTTGGTCTCTGATGCAACAGGTACGGTTGCTGGTAAGTTCCAGATTCCTGATCCAAAAGTTGTTGGTAATCCTAAGTTCAGAACAGGCACAAGAAAGTTCCGGTTGACTTCAAACAGCAACAACTCTGAAGTTGGTATTGAAACCTTTGCAGAAGCAGACTTCTCTTCAAGCGGTATTCTTCAAAACAGACAGAGAACTTTTGTTGCTACTCGTAATGCGACACTTGTGACTAGAAGGGTGGAAAGTAGAACAACAACCACTCGAAGAAGAACAAGCATAATCGCAAGTACAGCTTTGCCAGAAACCACTAGAACGTTCACCGCGTGGTTAGATCCGCTCGCTCAGTCTGTTCAGGTGTTGTCTGAAGGCGGCGAGTTCTTGACGAAAATTGATATTTTCTTTTCCACTAAAGACGAAAGGGTTCCTGTTGAACTGCAACTTAGAGAAATGGAGAATGGAAATGTCACCAGTAAGATTATTCCTTCTTCAAGAGTTGTAGTAGAGGCAGAAGATATTCTCACCTCTGCTGACGGTAGCGTAGGAACTTCATTTGTTTTCCCTTCTCCGTTATACGTCGCAGAAGGAGTTGAGTTTGCAATTGTTCTTTTGACTGACTCTGAAGAATACACCGTGTTTATCTCTAAGATGGGCGAGGTTGATCTTCAAGGTGGCAGAACAGTTTCCAAGCAACCTTATCTTGGTGTATTGTTTAAGTCACAGAACAACTCTACATGGACTGCTTATGACTTTGAAGATTTGAAGTTCACGCTTTATCGCGCACAGTTTGAAACAAACACAAACGGTGTTCTTGAATTGGAAAACCGTCCGTATCCTCAGCGTAATCTTGATGTTGATCCTATTGAGTGTTTTGCTGGTTCTTCAACCATCAAGGTTTCTCAATACGATCACCACATGTATAACACAAGCAACAACGTTGAGATTAGCGGTGTAACAACAAACACGTTTGGTACTCTTAATGGTGCAGTGGCAGATACAGACACAAGAATCAAATTGTCAAGTGTTTCTTCTGCTTGGCCAGATTCTGGCGAAACTGTTTCTATTCGAATCTATAACGATGACAAAGACTATGTTGCCGAGAACGACGACGTTGCAGAGTATGGTGTGATTTCTGAAATTGTCTCAGGAACATTAATTAGATCTATCGGTGTAGACCCGGACGCACCAGTTATAACTGGCGCAAGTCGAGGTATCTCTCCTGGTATTGCTGCGGCAGACTGGGATTCTGATCAAAACATAGAACTATATACCTACAACGGCATCCAACTTCAGAATGTCAACAAGACGCACAAATCTCTTATTGATTTCGGGTTGGATTACTATACTCTTGATGCAACAGATACAGCAACAGATGATCTGACCTTTGGCGGCGATGAAGTGTATGCTACTGAGAATGCGTTGATTTCAAACTATCAGATTCTG
>Ga0129351_1000277_pt1 | contig 18916 bp, 25 predicted proteins | sample CPBDNA_8_FD_94423 | JGI IMG/M metagenome (GOLD analysis project Ga0129351, IMG submission 94423) | Freshwater to marine salinity gradient microbial communities from Chesapeake Bay, USA - CPBay_Sum_27_0.2_DNA | ecosystem: Environmental > Aquatic > Marine > Coastal | place: USA: Chesapeake Bay... | reverse complement strand
TTGATACTGTTCTTTACGCATTTTTACTTCTATCATTTAATTAGTGGGATTATAGGCGGGAATCATCATACCCCCGCCAAAGTCATCATCATCGTCTGCATCATTATTACCAAGAGCCATAATAAAGAAGTATGTCCCCAGTAAAATGACTGCAAACAATAACATCACCATACTCCAGGGATAATCTGCCCAGTGGCGGCATAACTGCCCATTGCTGCAATGATACCGATCATTGCTGCCCAACCATTAATACGTTCTGCTTTTTCGTTCATTTGTTTTCTCCTATTTTACTTTAGAGTAGATAGATGTTTCACCGTAATCGCGGTGAGTTTTGTAACCAACGACTGCACCTTTGGTATTCATTAGTGCAGGCATGAAAGCGACGATAAAGAACACTGCTGGTGCTCCAATAATAAGTGCTCCTGCAATTACATAGTAAGTGAGGAGTTCAATCAGTGAGTGTTCCATTAGTAAAGTGAGTCCTCTTTTTCCGTTTCAATAACACAGTCGCTAGTAGGATATGCGACACAAGTCAAAACAAATCCAGAATCAATTTGATCGTCATCCAAAAAAGATTGATCACTCTGATCAACACTGCCGCTCACGATCTTTCCTGCACAAGAAGAACATGCACCAGCACGGCAAGAATAATTCATGTCGATACCTTGTTCTTCAGCAGCATCAAGAATATACTGATCACTTTCACACTGAATAGTGCTTTCAGTACCATCAGAATTACGAAGAGTAATGTTATAATCCATTAGTAAGTTTCAGAAAGTTGTTGTACAGAATAAGCGAGAAGACAGAAAAAAGTAACTGTCGTAAAAGTAAAGATAATTTCAGTCATTCATCTCCTTTTTGAGTTATGAGTGCTGCTCCAGCGAAAATAGCCAACAGAATGCCCGCTACTGCTAGAAGTTCCATATCAAATACCAAATAGACCAAAGAAGAATATGCTACCAGTTGTTGCATAGGAAATGACTGCAGCAGCAAATCCAAGCATAGCGGTACGTCCATTCAGACGTTCTGCTTTTTCAGCATAAGGTTCAATACCATAACGCTCAAGATCTTCTTTGGTCATGTACATAGAGGGTTCTTTAGCAAACATATTCATTTGCCCGAACTCGTTTTTGGTTACAGTCATTTCCTTTTGTAAAGATTTACAACACAATTATATAGCAAATATAAAGAGAGGTCAAGCCCCTCTTTGTTCGGATTTCATAACACGAATGAGTATAAATGCTTATTGTTGTGGTGGAGGTGTAGGATTACTGATGCGATTTAAGTATGGATCATAGTTCATCAGTTGATCAATGGTCATTTGATAACCCTGCTTTTCCCAGAATTCGTACAAAGCATTGTAACTACCTTTGTGATAGATATCAATATGTTCGGGATGAATTGCCGATCCAAGATCAAGTCTATAGAGGAAAATGGGAATGGAGTATGTTTTACCAGATCCAAATATTGTATCTTCAGAAACCGCTCTTGGTTTAACACCATTATCCAGTTTAAACTTATTTCCTCTAATATGATTTTTTATAATTTTAGCTGCATGATGTCTTGTAATTAAATATGCTGCAGCAGAAAAATCATTGATAAAATAATGGTGCAAACTGATATGAATGTCTCCAGTGCAAATAGTAGTTAATTGCACACAGTCCCAATCATGAGGAAGTTTAGCAGTAAAATCTTTCCAAGTAAAGTTCCAGAATTTAGCCAAATCTAAAACAATATCATCCTCAAAAATGAGTGCGTATTCATCATCTGTATTTTCATAAAAATCTTTAATTGCTTTCAGATGAGACATGCAACACCCAATCTCATTTTGAGACATGTTATCTGGGGCACGACCACTTAGATGCTCACAAACATCATCAACTCTACCATCGTAACCAGCAATTCTTTTGTGATTTTCAACTCCCCAATATGAAAACTGACTTTCCATATATTGGCGGCGATGAGTATCTGCATCAAGATTTAACCAGTAAACTTGAGGAAGACCTTTTAGTTTATATAATGCCTTATTTTTATCCATTTCTTTTCCTCATATAATCAACATTGGTATAGTAGTTCTTTAATTCTTCAGAGTTCATTTCCTTTAAAGTTTCATAAAGATTTTTATTATTGTTTATATGTGGATTGGTAAACCAAGAATTCATAGTTCTAGCATGTTCCATGTGATAGATTAAATCATCAACTCTACCAACTTTATATCCCAGTTTTTCAAATCTTACTGGGCGTTCATTATCTTCATACCCATAAGATACAAAGTTTTCGTTTTCCATACCTCCATCGATATATGATTTTCGATTGAAAAACTGTGCCCAACCATAGTCCGAAGTCGATACTTCATTCGATGGATTAGTTTTGAATGTTTCTTCACAGAATCTCTGAGAAACAAAGCGATCGATCAATTGCTGATCAACAGTAACTTTACGTTGATAGATTCCTTGACCATAAGGATAGACTAAATCATATCCTTGCTCAAGAACCATTTTATATGCTGTGACGTAACTATTAATTGGAAAAATTACATCAGTATCATAATTAACTACTACGTCTGTAGTAGACTCCATCAACATATCATTTAGAATTCTTGTCCTGTGAAATGTTGGATCTCCATTTTCCTCATAAATTAAAGTTATTGGAGAAAGATCATCGACAAGTTTTTCTAATTCTGGTGCAGCATGATTTTGAAATTTTGATTCACTATCAACCTCTTGTATAATAACATTTGTTTCAAAATTATTCAAGAGGTATGATAGACTGAGAATAATATTTCTCAATCGATCTTGACTCTCAATCCTGAGAGGCATAATAAAAGTCGCATTTTTTAGATCAATTTTCATAATCTCTTGTATCTTTATGCTTTGTTGTAACGTACTCTAGTTCTTTACTATTAGCTTCCCAAGATCCTTCTGGATGTTCGCAAACAATATCAAGATCTAAATTAGCGGAAACTCTATAATCACCTTCTCTACTGCAGACCAAAATATCATTGATAATAGAAGGCATACCATGATTATACCGCATTCTATGATAAAATTCTGTATCCATCAACATTCTACAAATAGGATCAAAGTACTCAGTACATTCTCTTTTCATAGAAACAATAGAAGGTCCACCCATAAAGTTTTGACCCTCTAGAAGATGATCTGACCAACGAGGAACCATTGGTCTATAAAAATTTTTACCATCTCTAGTATGAGAAAATCCAGTCACTACCCAAGAGGCATTTGTTTCTAAAAATCTCTGATTGATTTTCTCCAATGCTTTATCATCAGTAAATAAATCATCAGAGAACATAATTTTAATAATGTCTCCTGTACAATGACGGATCGCAACATTTGTGTTTGCTGGTCCATTTCCACGATCGTAGAAATTTCTCACATACACTACAGACAATTCATCAGAATATGAAGAACATAATTCAAGAATATCATTATTTTGTGAATGATCGGATACAAGAACTTCAATATTTTTATATGACTGGTTCTGAATGCTTGAAAATAATTCTTTCAAGTATTGAGTACCGTATCCTTTCATTTCATAAACAGGAATCGCAATAGAAATTTTGTTCATGATCTCAATGGTTCACCAATTCTTTTCGCCATTTTGAGGAAAGTACTTTGCTTTCCAGTATCAAAAGGATTTGATAGTGCAAGTAAAAGAAAGTCGATCACTGCTTCTTTCACATGCTCAGTCCCTCTTTCAACATTAAAGACTGTGTTTCTACCATCTTCATCAACATATGGATGATGCCAGTCACCTTCTGGAATAAACTTTTCTGTTTTGTGTTCTTTAGGATATGAGAAAGCATTTGGAAGTTCATTGAACCTTGCTTCAGTTTCTGGATCATCAGAACAAACAAAAAACTTTTGGTCTTCTGCTTTTTTCACAACTCGAATCCAATGATCAACATCAAAAGATTCAATGTTTACAAAGTCAGTCATCCTAAGATGAATTCCATAATAATCATTTAAATTATTTTCGGATCTAAATCTGTTAACTTCATTAATAATATTCTTATTAAATTTAAGACTTTTAATTGTTAGATTTAGTTCTTCTTGAGGAATCCAGTCATACATTAACGGAGTATAATAGAAAATATTCAATTGACTATTATTAACAACTTCTCTAAAGATATCCAGATTCATATTACCTGGATCAATTGCATTCTTTCCAAAAAATCTCATGTGTTGATCATTGACTGAAATGAAATCATATTCATTTGCTAAGGGATAAAATTCCTTCAGTCTCCAGTCAAGAACATCAATGTAGAGTGGTTCAAAAATATCTTCAAATAAAGCTCTGCACATATTTGTGCTTGGCCAACTAATTTTTAAAGGAAGGTTACATAGTCTTGCTAAAGTCAAACCGCCAATAAGACCACTGTATCTGTTACCAAAACTTCCATCACAGCAGATATGAAAATGTCTATTCATTCCTCAATTTCCTCCCTAATGTCTTCAAGTAAGAATGCTTCTGGTTCTTTTTTAAAGTATCCAACAACAGTATTTCTATCTTCAAAGACTTTATTCCAATCATCAACATTTTCAGTGAAGTCTATCTTCTTCTTAATTTGAACAGTGGTAAGACCCCAAGACTCTGGTCTGTGACGAACTGATATATTATCATCTTCGTAAGTAAATCCTACACTACCATGCTCTTCAAACAAAGATGAAATTCCAAAGAATCGTCCTACCGCTACTTCTGGGCGATCCCACTTAATATTGTTTTCTTTTACTTCTGGATGCCACGTTAAATCGTGCATTCCTTCTGGCCAATTAGTATCATGGAAAACAATATATCCTCCCTCTTCAACATGAGGATACCAATGATATAATTCAGTCAGAACCTGACATGCAACATGAATAGAATCTACAAATAAAAGTTTTACACTTCCATATTCATCAGTATTCCAATACTTACCAACACTAGAGCTATCGCCCTGAATGATGTTGTAATTAGGATATTCCCAAAGATCGAATCCCATGCGTCGATATTGAACATCAACACCATACACAGTATTGTTTCGTTCTATAGCATCATAGGTCATCGTAAGAGAAGACACACCGTAGTCAACACCCAGGTCAACAAAAACGTTGTTCTCTCCACACTTATCTACCACTCGTGCAAGTTCGTAGATGTTTGTACCTAGATTACTAAATTGAAAGTTTTCTTCAGTGGAAAAATTCCAACCACCATATTTACCAGCACGAATGCCTTTTCCAATAGTTGCAGTCATATCAGAAACCAATTTTTTCGTTTTCACAGAATGGGTAATTATTTTGAGTCAGATAATTATAAAGAACTGATTTGTATTTTGAATTTTTTAGTGCAGGTTTAAGACTTAAAAATTCCTGTACGACGTATTTATCCAGATATGGATAACGTGTTTCTATACCAAAAGATCCAGCAACATGCTCTTCTTTAGCAATATAAGTTTCTTGAGAGCTACCATAAAATGATGCCCAAGGAAATATAGTTGATAGATCTTCTGGAAACAATCCTCCAAAATTACTATGCTGGTACTTCTTTGCTCCACCAAATCCATAATCTGAAAAGATTTCATCAGCACCAGATCCAGAAAGATATACTTTGTTTCCATCTTTAATTGCCTTATCGCAAATAAAAGTTAAAGATCCTGCACCATGATCATCAGCAATATTCATACCATATTCACTATAATCACTAGATGATGAATGAATTGTGTTTTCAAAAGGTTCTACTTTATTCCTAATATAATCAACTAGAGGTTGCCTTGTATGTTCAGGCAAAGTGAATATTTTATGTGTGGAGTTTTCTAAAAACATAGTGCTGCGAACTTGCAAGACACCCATGTTTTCCGTACCAGTCAGAGAGTATGCTGTGTGAGAAACATTTTGATTTCTTAATTCACATGCGATAGATCCACTATCGTATCCGCTAGAAAGTCCAATAAAGATTTTCTCTCTGCAATTTTGAGTTCTTTTCTTAATTGCTTCACTGAAAGCAAGATTCCAATCGTCAAATGAATCTTTTATTTGATCTAAAGAAAACTCAAACAAAGATCCCCTATCAAGAATCTCAAAAGTATTAAGATCTAATAATAGTTTTGTATTGGCTGGAATCTTTTTAGGATCTTTAAATCCAAGTTCGAGTAATGCAGATTCATATGAGGCAACACCAATTTGACCATCTTCTACAGACAACCAAATTGGTTTAGTTGCAAACACATCAGATGATAGAAGAATTTTTTCATTCTTATAATCAACTAAGCAAATAGCAAACTCACCATCTAAAACATTGGGCATTGAAAACCCATGCTCCAAATATCTTGGAATAATAGAATACCCATCACTTTCATAATCTTGAGCATTGTATATTTCTCCATTATAAACAACCACTATTTCATTTTCATGGTCAACAAATGGTTGTGGAGTGAAATCTCCAGTGATACTCAAAAGATTATGTAAGAAATAAAAATCACCAACTTCAGTCACAGTGTTCTTATCTGGTCCACGCCTTTGCATGAGATAATTGCACTCTGAAGTTGGCTCTTTACTAGAAAAAAGAAAACTACACATTATTTGTTCTAGAGTGATTTGATCCGATATATTGTGGGAGATACTGATTTCCTGAAATTCTATTAGCAAATCCAGGAATAATAGAAGGTTTAATATTGTGTTTTTCTAGAACGTAAGGAAGACTTAGTTGATCCCTAGAAGAATACATACAAATCATCTCCCACCATGATAGCATAGCTTCTTGAATTTTTAAAGTATTTCTTTGAATTCTGCAGGGCAATTCATAAAGACCATTACCTTCTGGATATCCAATACTATTATAAAATTCCATTTGAGCATCAACTAGTTCATGATGATCAAAGTTAACTTGTTTAATTAATTGCGCTTCTTGATAAACACAATTTCTTTCAGGATGTTGAAATAATCCAATATCACTATCACTCAAAAATTCATCAATAATTTGATGAGGATCGACAGCAACATAATGCGTAGAATCGATCCAAATATAATAGTCATATCCAGGAACAAAAAGGTGCGGAAGAATCTTATAGATCTTAGCGTTTCTCCTGTTCTTGTAAACAGGATCTGAAGAAAAATCAATAAATTTATTTCTCTTCCACACACCATCTGCATTTACTTTTTGCTCATCAACAAAAGCATAAAAATCAACATCTGGAAAAAGTATTGGTGGTTCTCTTAAATCGTTAGCACCAACAGAAGCAGTAACTACCGCAATTTTCATTCTTCTCTATTTCTGTGAATTTCATTAAGTTCTCTCATAAATTTGATTAGAGAACTTTGACTAAACTTTTCAAGTTCATAATTGTCTTTAGTTAGACAGTGACTTTCCCATCCATACTTACCATCACTTCCAGGCACTGATGAATGTGAATGTCCAATTCTTTCGTCAAGACCTAGCATTTCAGCAAACTCGGAATATGTTGATTCACAACCTTGCGATTTGTGTGCAAGATACATTTCATTGAAGAATGTAACTCTCAGAGCAAGAAAAGCGTTCTCTGCATATTTTACCATTGCTGCTGTTCTTATGTCGGTGAGACGAAAGTTTTTAACGTGCTTAAGTCTACTTTTAAAGATATCAGCAACTTTCTTTGCAGCATCCCATTCACCGCCAATAATAAAGAACTTTTGTTCTTGAAACATTTTGATGGGATTAGACTTGTTTAAGTATTCAGGACTATGAAGGATTCTAAGATTAGTATACTTTTGAGTAGCATTATAATAAAACTCTGGAGTAGCAGTTGACTTACAGCAAACTGGTGTACCAGGAATCATGTTTTCATTAAGTTCTTCCAAAACAGATTCCAAAAGTTTAAAACCTTCTGCTTTTGGAGTATCAACAGAAACGAAAACAGAATCAAAAAATTCTAGTTTATGATTTGAAATTTTATCATCATTAAGTTTTGGATCGATAATAATTTTTTCATCATCACTAAAAATAGATCCTACAGCAGATCCAACAAATCCATATCCGACAATTAATACTTTCATAGTCTAATCCAATTGCGATCTTGTGGAATTAAATCTTTAGTGTCGTGCTGTGCGTAAGCAGGACCAAACCATTTCACGGGAGAAATAAGTTTGCGGGTACGGTCTTTCTGTAAGAATGATCCCCACCATGATAAAGAACTATTAGCGGTAATACCACCATCACACAAGGACATCAAGCACAGATCTACGAAAGGAACCAGAGCACCATCTTCATGCTTGTCTGTAGATTCCGATAGGAAGAATCTATCAGGAGCAAAGAATTCTTGTTCTTTACACCATTCAATCGAATCAGAAAAAACAATTACGGGAAGATCTTCTGGGAAATGAGATAGAGCTTCTTCGTAATACTCAAGAGTTTGTACTGGATGCTGATCCTGAAGATTCACATATGCCCACTTAAATCCACGCTTATCAGCAAGATTAGGGTCTCCACGACGAACATGGAGCATAATAGGACGAGTATCAAAACTCTCCATCATTTCCAAGCAAGGATTGATGATATCATCTTTGAAAGAAAAGTCTTGACGAATCTCTTCCTCAATATGAGCAAAGTATTTCATGGTTTGATAAAAACCATAAAGGTTTACATTGTCTGGGCAGTTGTTGAAAATATCCTCATTAAAATGGAACTGACCTTCTTGAACATATTGTTGAGATGGATGAAAATTAATATTACTTTCTTTTACATTTGTAAGTTTAAAGCAATCATGTAATCCATAATTATCAACACTATCGTAGGGAGGTGGAAAAACAAAATCAAATCCTCTATGAGCAGCAATCCCTCTTAGTGCTGCATATTGAAACATTTGATTTCCAAGTCTTCCATTGTTTCCCAATCCATTATATCCAATAGTCATTCTACATACTCCTTTTTCATTTCATTAAAAACTTTAGCAATCCCAGTATCTATAGTAGTTTTAGGTAGCCACCATCCAAAGATGTAATTATCCGCTTCGTTTCGCTTATCCATCTGAACACTGTCTTTAGCAAGTCCTGGTTTAATTCTCACTTCCTTACCAATCAATCCAAACTGCCCTTGAATAATTTCAGCAATTCTCTTGATTGAATCTGATCGGAAAGATGTAATGTGCAGAGGATCTTCTGGTTTGAAGTCAGTGTAGTTTTCCATCACTGTTTCCAATGCTTCACAGCAGTCTTCAGCATAAAGGAATTGACGCTCTTCAGTTCCATCTGTGAGCATTTCAAATTCACCTTCCTCGAATCCTCTACGAATAAAGTCAGTGATAACGTGAGATTTTTCTGGATCATGTTCAATACCATAAACGTTCCAGAACTTTACAGTAAGTCCTTTTAATGCAGTGGTGTAAAGTTCACCAACTCTTTTCATCACACCATAAGGAGAGTAAGACATGTTACTCATCTGAGAAGATGCAAATACAAATCTCTTATTATATTTTTCAATCAAACCAAATGCATTCGCCATCAGACGAGTATTGTTATCAATAAACTGGAAAGTATGTTGATACTTCTTGAGGTAACGTGAACCACCCACATCAAATGCGAGGAAGAACACAAAGTCTGATAAACGAATATCATGTTCCAACTTACGATTTGGAATGATAGTTAGATCTTGATCTTCGCCGTTTACAACATCAAACTCTATTACTTCATGACCCTTCTTACGAAGGTATTCAGTCAGATACGCTCCGATCTGACCACTAGAACCTAGAATAGTAATTTTCATTTCTTGTTTTTAATTTGTTCAGAAATCCAGTTGTAAGTTTGAGAAATTCCTTCCTCCAAAGTCATACTGTAATCCCACTCAAGTTTCTCACGAATCAAATCATTATTAGAGTTACGACCACGAACTCCCAGAGGACCATCGATGTGCTCAATGTTAATGGTCTTACCAGCAATTTTAGCAACGGTTTCAACCAGACGATTGATAGTCACCATTTCTTCGGAACCAATGTTAACAGGACCAAGAAAATCAGATTCCATCAGACGGCGGGTTGCCTCAACACATTCATCGATATAGAGGAATGAGCGAGTTTGCTCCCCATCACCCCAGACTTCGATCGTTCCTCCATCCTCAGCATAAGCAACCTTGCGGCACATAGCGGCAGGAGACTTTTCTTTACCACCTTCCCAAGTGCTATCGGGACCATAGATGTTATGGAAACGAGCAATGCGAACAGGAATACCATGATTACGATTGAACGTCAGGTACAGACGTTCGGAGAACAGTTTCTCCCAACCATATTCCGAATCAGGTCCAGCAGGATATGCATCAGACTCTTTTAGTCCAGGATTATCTACATCCATCTGAGCGTACTCAGGATACATGCAGGCAGAAGAAGAATAGAAGATTTTAGTTCTGTTAACCTCTTTCTTATTATTCAACTCCAGTTGACACTTAAGAATGTTCAGATTAATAGTTGCCGAGTTGAACATAACTTCAGAATCGTTTTCTCCACTGAAGATATATCCAGCACCGCCCATATCAGCAGCATACTGATAAATTTCATCAAAAGGTTCTACATATTTCTCTGCAACATTTGCATAAAAATTTCCTTGATAACCAGAGAACTTAATTACTCTCTCAACAAGTTTAATATCAGTCAAGTCACCAAGAATAAACTCATCCGCTTCTGTGGAAGAATATTCTGGTCTCTTAATATCAACTCCACGAACCCAATATCCTTCTGCCTTAAGGCGACGAACCATATGGCTTCCAATAAATCCACCAGCACCACAGACAAGTGCCGTCTTTTGTTTTTCAGTCATCAATTGTCTCCAGTTATAAAGTCTTGAATAGATGTTTTAACTCTTGTGTGGAAGTCCCAGTACTCTTTAGACTTCTGAAAGTTTTCTTCAATAATATCTATACGAGTATCATAATACGATTCATCGAGGTTGTCAAGAATATCCTTCAACTCCTCTAAGGTATCAAATGTGATAATGCCGTCAGTATTAAAGTATTCGCCAATGTTTGGACACCCCCAATAAATGGGAATAGTTTTTGATGCAAAACAATCAATGACTTTCTCTGTAATCCAATTTTCAAGTTTTTGATTCTCTAAAGTAATCGAATACTTAGCATTTTCAAATAAGAAATTCTTAGAGGGAGCTCTAGGAGGACTCATATGTTTTACAATTTCGAATCCATTTAAATCTTCAGCATCTTCAAGTCCTTCCCAAATCGAAAGTCTCATCTGATGACCAGGTGCCCATCCCTTATTACTTGTAATGAAAGATACCTGCTTTTTCTTTACTGGATTAAAAGTATCCCAATCAATCCAACAACAACCAAAGATAAACTTCTGAGCATTTGGTAGATGTAATAAATCCGTATTCCAAGTCAGAATCAAATCAAATTTGTCCGAGTTATCAAGAATTGCTTGTGTCGTTTTTAAAATTGCTGGTGGTTCAATTTGAACTAAGACTTTCACATCAGCACTAGAATCATGGTCCAAAGTATCATAAGAAATACTTACCGTTTTTTCATATTGATCCGATGATGATAATGTACCAAAAGTTTTTACATCAAACATTACGATTAACCTCCTCTAAGATTCCAATAAGTTTATCAATTTTTTTAGAGTTTACAAATTGACTATTTCCAACATATAAACCACTAGTATGAAGAATTTCTACATTTGGAAGTTTTCTTTCAGAACAAAGTTTATATTTTCTAAATGCTGGATGTCTCAGTAGATTACCACTAATCACTGGACGATATTCAATTCCATTCTTTTTCAATTCAGTTTTTATTTCATTAATATTGTTATTATAAGTGATAATAGGGAAAGAAAAACTACTGTTACCTTTTTGATACTGGGGAATTCCAAAACCTGGAACGTGAACTATATCAGTATGGAATTTTTTATAATTTTCTCTACGAATTTGAATGTTTTTGTCTAATCTCTTCAATTGAGACAATCCAAGGACTGCACAAACTTCGTGGTTTCTAAAATTATACCCATCAGTCATGAACAAGAACATTTTATCAATGTCTGGATTCTCCTCAGCATATGTTTCAAATACATCAGGAGAAGATTCTCTCGCCATACCATGACTGCGTTTCATACGCATCAACTCATAAAGTTCTGTGTTGTTTGTGCATACCATACCACCCTCAATTGTAGTCATATGGTGCCCAAAGTAAAAACTAAACGTAGATCCTATAGAATCTGATCCTCGCTTTTTACCATCAGGACCCTCCACACCATGAGATTCGCAAACATCTTCAATAATCAAAGCATCTGGAAAAATCTCACGAACTTTTTCAACGTTTGAAGATAGACCAATCAGGTGCGTAATAAAAACTGCTTTGATATCAGAATGTTTAGATGCAACATATTTTAATTCTTCAATATCAAAAGAAAAGTCTTTAAGATTAATATCACAAAAAATAGGTGTTAATCCTGCCTGTATTACTGGAGCAACATTCGTCATCCATGTTGTAGCAGGAACTAAAACTTTATCCCCTTCCCTCAAACCATAATGTTCTTTGACTGAAGAGACTAACAAAGAGTTAGCAGTCGATCCACTAGAAACATATAGGGAGTGTTTTACGCCCAACCACTCAGACCACTTCTCTTCAAATTTACGAACCTTTGGACCATTAGTAAGTCTACTAGAAGTAAGCAGAAACAAAGACATTTTCATTCTGTCTTTGAGTGTAATGGTATCTTGCATCAACGGCCAATACATCATTTGTCCTCCAATTTGTAATAAGTGTATGTTAGTTTTAATCCATCTTCCAAGGATGTTGATGCTTCCCAACCCAAATCAGTTAGTTTTTTAACATCAAGCAACTTTTTCATCATTCCATCAGGTTTACTAGTGTCCCATTTAATATCACCAGTAAACTCAACTATACTTGAAATAATTTCTGCAAGTTCTTTAATCGAATAATCTACGCCAGAACCAACATTTATGATTCCAGATTCATCATAGTTATTCATCAAAAATAATAAGGAGTCTGCTAGATCTTCAACGTAAATAAATTCTCTACGTGCTATTCCAGATCCCCAACATGTAACAAAAGGAAGATTAGATTTTTTTGCGTTATGAAACTTCTTAAGTAGTGATCCTATCACATGACCAGACTCAAGGTCAAATTTATCTAAGGGACCATAAACATTACATGGTTGTACAGAAATAAAATTATCACCATATTGTTTTCGATATGCTTCACATAATTTTATTCCAGCAATCTTAGCAATGGAATATGCTTCATTTGTCTCTTCAAGATGTCCTGAAAGGAGATACTCTTCTTTCATTGGTTGCGGACAATTCTTGGGATAAATGCAAGAAGACCCTAAAAAGAGAAGTTTCTTTACTTTGTTTAAATGAGCCGACTTGATAACATTGTTTTGTATAAGAATATTTTCTTCAAGAAAATTTACTGGGTATTTTGCATTACTACCAATACCACCACATTTAGCAGCTGCTAAAAAAACATAGTCTGGATTATGAGTTTCAAAAAAAGATTTAACAGATGAATAATCAGTTAAATCAAGTTCCTGTCTTGTTGCTAGAACTAGATTTTTAAATCCAGAAGATCTAAGTTTTCTTACAATTGATGATCCCACTAATCCTCTATGACCAGCAACATAAATTTTATCTTCACTCTTCATAGACATACTTACTAAATCCCCCAGAAATAAGATGAAAATCTCTTTTAGCAATTTCTAAATCTTTCATAACCATCTCAGATACAAGTTGATCAATGTTAACCTCAGGTTTCCATCCAAGAACTGATCTTGCTTTGCTAGAGTCACCCAAAAGAGTTTCTACTTCAGCATCCCTAAAATAACGAGGACTGACCTTAACAACTGTCTTACCAGTAACAGTATCAATACCAATTTCATCCAACCCAGATCCTTCCCACTTAATATTCATGTTTAGGCAAGATCCAGTCTTTTCAACAAACTCCCTTACCGAAATCTGTTGCTCGGTAGCGATCACATAATCGTCTGGAGTGTCTTGTTGTAGCATCAACCACATTGCTCTTACATAGTCTCTAGCATGTCCCCAGTCACGTTTTGCATCGAGATTACCAAGATTTAATACTTCCAACATACCAAGACTGACTCTAGCAAGATCACGTGTAATCTTACGAGTCACAAAAGTTTCACCACGTCTTGGCGATTCATGATTAAAAAGAATACCAGAACTAGCGTGCATTCCATAGGATTCACGATAGTTTTTTGTAATCCAGTGAGCATACAGTTTTGCTACGCCATAAGGAGAACGTGGATAAAAAGGAGTGGTTTCTTTCTGAGGATTCTCTTGAACCAAACCAAACATTTCAGAAGTCGATGCTTGATAGAACTTAGTCTTCTTTTCTAAACCAAGAATACGAATTGCTTCAAGAATACGAAGAGTTCCCAGTGCATCACTATTAGCAGTATATTCTGGAGTCTCAAAAGAAACTTTCACATGACTCTGAGCACCAAGATTATAAATTTCATCTGGTTGAATCATTTGAATGAGTCTAATCAAATTCGTAGAATCTGTTAGATCACCATAGTGCATATGGAAATTTTTATCAGTATTAAAAATGTGATTCACTCGATCACTATTAAAAGAAGAACTTCTTCTCTTAATACCATGAACTTCATAACCCTTATTGAGTAAAAATTCTGCTAGGTATGATCCGTCCTGTCCAGTCAATCCAGTAATAAGTGCTCTTTTCATTGTCCCTCAAAAATAAATTGATTATCTAAAGTATTGAACTTTACATCGTTTTGATCAAACTTTTTAAATTCATCATAACCATTAGCGTTCCAAATATTACTCTCATCAAAGAACAGATTATCAATCTCTTTGATTGATCTATCTAAAGAAACACCATTATCAGGAAGAGAGTTATCAATGAACAATCCAGTATCGAAACAAGATGAGGAGAACACTCCTTGATTTCCAAAATACTCTTCCAAATCAAAATTAAAAATTTTGTAGTGCTTATGTAAAGGTCTGATACTAGAAACAGAATTTACATTCAATGGAACTACTCTATCATGAATTCCCTGATTCCAGTGCATTTCTGGTAGAACTTTAAACATTCTGTGTTCTGATCCAGACTTATCTGCATAATGACTATTATCAGACCTATACCAATAGTAATTAAAGACTTCCGTAGGATCATAAGATCCTTTTGAAAATTCTTCTAATGCTTTGGATTTTTCAGAAGGATGCGGCATAAAATTAAGGACATTGAATATAACCAAGTCCGCATTTGGTTCTAAGCAATCAACGATCTTTCTAGGATCATGAAAGTAAAACTCATCAAAATGAGAAACGCATACCCAATCTCCAACAGAAAGATTTGGTACAAGTTTAGAAAAAGCAAATTGCCTCAGCAACTGATTTGCGTTTCTTCCATTTACCTCTATTCCAATTTCAGAGTCTCTGGAATAGATTACGTTCTCATATCTAGAACAAAGATTTTTTGTGATGTCTCCCCCAGATCCATCAACTACAGAAATTTTATCAAAAATACTAGAGTGTTTTTGAAGCCAGGACTCTGCAATTAAATGATCATTACGAGTAATCAATATAGAAAACAAAGACATTAGTAGGTTCTACCTCTCAAAACATAAGTGATTTCATCACATACATTGATATTTACACCACTACTTTGAGCACGTTTTGTGAAGATGTCTTCAGAGTTTTGAGCACTATTAATTAATTCTTCAGTATAAAAGTTTTTATCAATTGTTAATTTTTCTATGGTATCAGAATCGGCATAGAAGAATGCAGGATCTGGAATTTTATTGTCTGGATGCCGTTTACAGTAAACAGTATTGGGAAGTATCTCCTCACCAACAGATTCAACAGAAACATCAAACCTACCTCTGATTACCATATCATACTTGAAGTTATTTTCTTTTTCATACTCTTTTACAAGATCAACAGTCTCTTTAAATTTGGTAAACATCAAAAGAGTATTCTTAATGTTGATGTGACTTGCAAATCTAGAATTAGGAAAGTTTCCAGGAAACTGTTCAGACAATTCTTCATATTCTTCGTATTTCGAAACTACAATCTTCTTTGGTTTGTATATTTCTTTTACACTATCAATGTCGGCATATCCTTCTTGAGTAACTCCTTCATCTGCCCAAAACACACATCCAACTCCATCCCTCTCCCATGTAGAAATAAAAACATCAGCATTTAGAGTTTCAATAATTTCTAGAGTGTTTTCTTTAAACTCATCAATATTTCTAACATGTCCTGAAAGACATAATGCAACTTTCTTCATTTTAGTTTTGAGGGATAATCTGTACAAATACCATAACAATTATACACCATCAGCGATTGAAAGTCATCTTTCAAAAACTTTTCGGGCATAACAATAACTGACCTAGAAGTATAAGGTTTACCTGGATAGGTCCAAATATAATTTTTACTAGTCAACGTATAATCATCATTCTGATGCCAGAAGTAATTGTAACCTCCGGTCTTTGATGAAAAATAATAAAGTGCTTCAATGTTTTTACAATGAATCCATAATTTTTCTATGCGACTTGCTAACCAATATCTTTCAACCACGTGCTGAGAGTCATCATGACCAAGATAAAGGCTATCACTAAAGGTATTGTAGAAAATATCAACTTCTACATCATATCCTTTATTCAAAGCACTATCAATGTATTCTAAACTATTTTCTTCAGATGGATTTGGACCATCAATGTTTCCCCTATGTGCGATTAATTTCATTGTTCCACACTTCTTCCGAAATTACATTATGGGAATTACTAATCATTCTACCACTAGAATCAAAAACATGCCAACCTTCTGTTGATCCCCAAAGATATTTTTCAAAGTCATTCATACTATTTTTCATCATATCTTCGGTTCTAAATTTCAACTGATTCCAGTTGTTTCTAAAATCAATCCACCTCAGAGAAAAAATGTCCTTAAAGGAGCAATTGTTAATTAAGGCAGGTATCCATTCTTTCTCATCACATAGTTCAAAAAAGTTATTTGCTAAACTAGAAAGACCTGTTGTTGTGGGATACCATTTATCAATATTCCAACATTTTTTCAAGTAATCAAGTTCACCATACATGAACAAATCTCCAATATGCCTCTCACTAAATCTTGTTTGCTGTGTTATCAACATTCTCTTGTCTCTTAAATTTTCGTGAGAATATGAAAGCAAATCTTCAATCAAGTGAATACCATCAGATCTTGTCTTGCAAATGTGAGTAAATCCTTTTTCAATTGCGTGATCAAACCCAATATTAACCAGGTATGGATGTCCAACATTTATTTCTTTTTCTATTATAGAATCAGACCAATGTACATAATCACAATATTCAAAAGCATTGTTTGGTCTCAATCCGTGACCAGTTAAAATAATGTAAGAGTCTGGATTATATTTTCTAAAGTGTTTTGTAGAAAAGTTAATTTGATCTATTTTAAAAGTCTCATTTTCATTTACAAATGTATGGGAAAGTAATATACAGGATTTCATTAGAACTTATATCCAAAGTTTTCAATATCATCTTTGAAGAATGATGCGACACTATCAATCATTTTTTGATTAATATAATACTTCTGGTAGTTCTTATCTCTTTTTGTTTTTCTAATCTGAGGTAATTGATCTGATCTTATATTTAAGTTTAGTTTACCAACAACCTCCTCAAAGTCAGAAGAAAAATTTTCATATTTACCAATGAAGTCTACTGGTTTACCATTTCGATAAAGATACCATGAAGATGGTTGAAAATGTATTTCTTCAGACCATGGTGTATTTGAAAATTTGAGGATAAAATCTTCAAAACTTTTAAAGTCGTTTAGAAGATTTGCACTCCAAGTATTAATATGATCAACGGCACTTGTAAATTCAATCCAAGACGACACCATCCTATCCCATGGATTTCTACAAAAACCAAATTTATAGTAGGATTCTACTTCAGGATGTAGTTCTTGTATTTTACTTACAGGGAAATGATATTGCTCTTGTAAATGTGGATGATAAGAATCATACGTATTCAAAGAACTATTTTGATTGAAAATATTATGAATTGTAGATGTAGCAGTTTTTGGAACCGCTACAAAAACAAATTTATGATTAGTGTCTATGAACATTAGATAAACTTATTAAGTCGAGTAAAATGTCTTCCACCATCGAATGAATTATGTTGAATCGTATCAATAATATTTTCCATTGTAGATGGGTCAACATATTTTGATGGAATTGCGAAATGATTTGCACAATTATGCCTAATAGCATGTTCTGCTGTGTAGTCATCGAATACCAACGCAGAAATAATATCTTTAGATTTATTTGCTGCTAAGTTCACACCTTGACCAGACCTACAGAATGAAAGTGCAAAATTACATTCATTAGAGTAGATCAGTGAAATTGATTGCGAAACATAATCATAATAATCGCATGGTTTATCCACATAAGTACCCACGTCGATGTAAGGGATCTTCTTAACTTCCAAGATAGTCTTGGTTTTTTCTTTTAGTTCAAATCCAGAATGATCGCAAGCAAGTGCGACTGGTTTCTCACCGAATCCTGTGATAACTCTTTTACAAAAGAACTCAAAAGTTGATGGTGTTCCAAGCACATGCATTTTTTCAGTATCATGTGCAGTTACCGTCAGACCATCTTCAATCATCAGATTGTACATTGGGGCAATGTAAAACTCACCCTTAACATACATCTCTTCATCAATAACTCTCTTACCATATTTCAAGAACATATTACCAGTCTTGAAATAATAAAGTCCCACGTTAGCATGTTCAGAGATTACTTCTTTTTCAACGACTCTTGATACCTTACCGTTAATATCAGTTTCAGAATAACTATGATCTGGACTGTTTGCTAAAAAGGTCAACAAGAATCCATCAGAATCTACGTCAATAGTTTCTGGTTTAAAGACTGGTTGAAAGTAAACATC
>Ga0129351_1000273_pt1 | contig 19003 bp, 22 predicted proteins | sample CPBDNA_8_FD_94423 | JGI IMG/M metagenome (GOLD analysis project Ga0129351, IMG submission 94423) | Freshwater to marine salinity gradient microbial communities from Chesapeake Bay, USA - CPBay_Sum_27_0.2_DNA | ecosystem: Environmental > Aquatic > Marine > Coastal | place: USA: Chesapeake Bay... | reverse complement strand
TGAAGTAGATTATGATTTTATTATGTGGATTGATTCAGACCAGGTATTTTCAGTAGAGAATTTTGTAAATCTTCTGCAACATGACCAAGATATTATGTCTGGTTTGTATTTGATGCAGGGTGGAAAGCATTTTGCTACTGTTGAGAAAATGGAACAAGATTTTTTTAAGGAAAATGGTCATTATAAATTTCTCTCTGGTGAAGAATTGATAGAGCGTAGAAAGAAAGAAGAAGAACCTGTGATTGAAGTAGATTATACTGGAATGGGTTGGATGTTGGTAAAGAAGGGTGTTTTTGAAAAGATGCAATATCCATGGTTCACTCCAGATTGGCAAGAGATGAGCTACGAAGACCCAAGTGGAAATACAGTTAGCGTACGCGAATTTACAATGGAAGATGTTTGCTTTTGTAAGAAAGCAAAAGAATTAGGATTTAAGGTTCAGGTTGATACACGAAATGTTGTTGGTCATGAAAAACGCGTTGTATTGGGTTAGAAATTAAACCACATATTTGAACATCCGCAGCTATTATTTTTTCTGTTTTTTTGTTTTCTGTTTTTGCGTGTTCTGTTTTTTTTTGCTCCACCAATACTTCCACAATCTCTAACAGGATTATAACTCATTTTTATATTTTTACATAATTTTTTCGTATCATTAGTACTGTTAGATTTGCTCTCTGTTTTTTTATTAGAGTTTGTTTTAGAATTTGTTTTTGACTTGCGTCTTGTTAATGGATTATTTTGCATTTTAACAGGTTTCAATTTAGGTACAACTTTACTCTTTTTTTTACCCGCCATATAAAATATATATATATATAAATAATTTAATAAGAAAAAAATATAATATATAAATGGGAAAAGTTGGGGTCTATTATGTTTGGATTGGTGGTAATGGAGAATTTCGTTCTAAATTACGCACAGTAAATGAATTACTTTTTGATGTTAATCATTATCCAGAATGGAATTATGATGGCAGTTCAACCGAACAAGCTAGTGGGGAGGATTCCGAAGTTATAATCAAACCTCGTGCGCTATTTAAAGCAAGTAATAATACTTGTGGATATATATTGTGTGATACTTACTATCCTAATGGTGAACCGCATCCAACTAATACAAGAGCGAATGCCGTGGAAATTTTTAATCAGGGACTTGAACACGAGCCATGGTTTGGTATTGAACAAGAGTATTTTATAATGAATAGATATACTGGAAAACCGATGGGTTTCCCAGATGACCCTAAAGCAACACAGGGTCAATATTATTGCAGTGTTGGCTCTAGAAATACTTTTGGTCGTACATTAGCAGAAACACATTATAAGATGTGTTTAGATTACGGTATTAAATTATCTGGATTAAATGCTGAGGTAGCACCAGGACAATGGGAGTGGCAATGTGGACCATGTGTTGGCATTGAGGCAGGTGACCATGTTTTGATGGCTCGTTACTTTTTAGAATTATTAACAGAGGGTCAAGAATATTATATTGATTGGAATCCAAAACCAGTAAAAGGTGATTGGAATGGCTCAGGATGTCATACTAATTATTCTACAAAATTTATGAGAGAAGGTAGTGGAGTAACTAGGGACCAAGAGGCTGTTGCAGCTAGAAAAGGACAGTATTTACCATGTAAAAATGGAATTGATTATATTAATGAGGCTGTAGAAAAATTATCAAAAAAACATAAAGAGCATATGGATGTATATGGTTCTGGAAATGAACTTCGTATGACTGGTGCTCATGAAACAGCAAAATATGATGAGTTTAGTTCAGGAGTTGCTAATCGCGGAGCATCTGTTCGTATTGGAAATCAGACTGTAAAAGATGGAAAGGGATATTTTGAGGACCGACGCCCAAGCTCTAATATGGACCCTTATTTAGTAACATCAAAATTATTTGAAACTACCGTTTTAGGCGACTAATTATATTATTATATATATAATGGAAGATGTTATATAATAATAATAATATATTAGACCTATATTTTAAAAAACCTTTATTTAAAAATTTATATTTCACCATGATAGGTGTAGTTATGTTTTTTCTATATTTATTAACAAAGAATCGTATTATTGGACTTATTGCATTAAATCTTAACATTGCAATACTATTATCAGCAGAATTTGTTAGGTGGGGAAAAACTGATGTTTATCATTGTTTTAGAAATTATCTAAAAAATAGTATCAATTTGAATTATTCAACCGATTTTGTATCAAAAGTATTTATACTTACTCATTATATTCCTCCATTTATTTTATTATTAAATATTAATAAATTTTTGAAAATACCACTTTCTTTGCAATTATATTACAGTTTACTTTCATTTTTAGTATTTGTATCATGGACTTGTATTACAAATGATTGTGTAAGTATGGAAAATATATATTTTTCATATGATGATTCAGCATGTAAATATAAAATTAAGAAAACCTTAAGTATTAAAATTATGTTAATGATGTTGATAGGTAACTTTTTAATTCCACTTATAACAATCGTTAAAAGATTAAAAAAATAATTAAAAAAATAACTTTCAAAATATATATAAATCTTTATTACAAATAGATTATAATGAAGATTTACTTTTTAAGACATGAAGAAAGAGAGAAGGATCATGTACTTTTTAGGTCAACATTAAATAGGAATGGAAGAGAACGCACAAATGAATCTCTTAAAAATTTTCTTGGTTTTTTAAAGCCAGACGAGATATATTGCTCACCTTTTATTAGAGCAATGCAGACAATTACTCCTTATATGAAAGATTATCGTAAATTAGAGACATTTAATGTTGAATATGCTGTTGCAGAAACTATTCATCATCCATTATTTGCAAAAAAAGAAAATCAGGATTTTCTACATAATGAAAATGATTATTTGATGTTTCCTATTAATCGTTCATATAAAAGTGTATTTCCGCCAGATAAACTTGAATATTATGAAAATGCTACAAAATTAAGAGAACGAACCAAATTATTTGCACGAGATTTGATTAGTAAAAATTTTAATACAAAAAAAAATATTTTGATATGTTCGCATAGAAGTACAATAAATATGTTGATAAATGTATTACATAATCAGAATAGAGAGATGCAAGATGAAATAAATATGGGTAAAGTACACATTTTTGAAAATGGCAAACTATTAACGCTGAACTAATCTAATATATCTCATAACATTCTGGCGAGATTGATTGGCGAAGGCTTGCCAATCTTGTAGAGTTTGGAAAAACTTGTATATTTTCTGGCCAATAATTGTACAAGTTCTCATTATATTCTACTAACAGATTAAATATTTCTGTATATATATCAATTTGCTCAAATTTATTATCATTTATAGCGAAATACATTGTTTTTGGTGTTATGTAATTTTCTTCTGTTTCAACAATATTTTCTGGTTTAATTTGTTGTGATGCACCCAGACAATAATGAGGATTTTGTCTTTTTGAAAACCGAGATATATTATTACTATTCCAAATATGTAATGGCGAACAATTTAAACAAATATAGATTCCTCTTCCAAATTGATACATTATTTCAGAAAGTGAAATAATATTACTTGTATCGGGATAATTGATTGTATGATTGATTCTCTCTCTTAACCATTCTGTTTTTGTTTTATTATTATGAATACAAAAACCTGACAAAGCTTTGTCATGAATATTATTAATAATACGCTGTTTTTGTGCATATTTTGTATTATTCGGAATTTTTTCAGTTCGCTCTGCAAATTTTATTTCAGTGTGTTTTTGTAAATATTCTTCTGTATTTTCACTTATTTCTATTATCCCCATATGCCAATTTTGTTTTTCAGTTGAAATTTTATCAGTAAAATCAAAATACTTTTCAATTGTTGGAATTCCAGGCATTCCTATAACTGGTCTAGTTTTTATGACATTTTTAAATTTTTCATTAAAATCATGAACTTCTATTTCTAATTCACAAAATGCACGATGATAATCGCAATATTCTGAAATGTTGATTACTGATTTCGCATATTTCAATAATTTTTTTCCACGATTAATAAAATTTTTCATTTTTATTTCATCATTTTCATCCATGAATCCATCATAAGGCATCAATTCAGGAAATTTATAATATTTTAGTATCTTTTTCTTGTCTACACGCGTCTTTTGATTTTTTCTACGAAGATTATAGCTCTTTACATTTTGGTAAATATCATATATTAAAGCTTCAATGATTTCATTATATATTGTAACAGTTCTCTGAAAAAGTATTTCAACAGGTATTGTTTCAATCCAATTTTGTGAATCTTCACTGAATAATTGCCTTGCAAATGTTACATAATTAGGCTCATCCATATGATTTTGTCTGGTTTTTTTTCCTGATAAAAATTGTCTCAGAAATCCATTTTCATTTCTTGAACTGATTGCTGCAGAACCAAGAACTGATGTATGTAGCGCATAACATTCTTCTGGTGGTTTAAACATATTATGACTATAACCAGCATTTGAAAATACTGAGTTGCTATTTTCAAGAGAATATGAAATTAAGTTATCCTTTACTGAGACACCATGATAACAAATTCCATGTGCTGAAATTACATATATTGGTAGTGGATTCTCTGATTTTTTGTTATCTGGATAAATACTACTCAATGATTTTTCATTTAATAATTGTTGAAATTTATAATCAACAAATCTAGGAACAGTATTATATTCCATTTACAATATCCTGTTTTGGAAATTGTAAATCAATTTTTTAAATTACTACTTTTTTACATCAAATTCCGGGTTACTGTAGACTTCATTAACTTGACGATTTACTTTTACAAATGTGCAGCATTTTGGAAAATCTTTAATGCGTGATGCTCCCATATAAGTTCCTGTAGAACGAAGACCACCAAGAACATCTTGAACCGTACCCCAAACAGGTCCCTTACATGGAATTTTCTTTACTTTTCCTTCACTACTGCGATACTTTGCCATACCACCATTGTGTTTATCCTGAGCATATTCACTTGACATTCCATAAAACATTTTATATAGCTTTCCATTTTCCTCAATCGTTTCTCCACCTGATTCTTCGTGACCTGCCATCATACCACCCATCATAACAAAATGAGCACCACCACCAAACGCCTTTGCAATATCTCCTGGCAACTTACATCCACCATCCGAAACAATGTGTCCACCTAGACCATTTGCTACCTCTGAACATTCATCACAAACAGAAAGTTGAGGCATACCCACACCAGTTTTAAGACGAGTACTACAAACAGAACCACTACCAATACCACACTTTACAATATCTACCTTTGCAGACATAAGAAGTTCCTGTGTCATATCACCAGTAGCAACATTTCCTGCAATAATTGTTAGGTTTGGATAGTCTCTACGCAAATTAGAACAAAATTCAACAAAACGAGAACTGTAACCATTTGCAACATCAACAACAACAAAAATAGGATACAATTTACCAATGAGAATATTCAACTTTTCTCGGTCAGCATCTGAAATACCCGTACTAATTGCAAAATAATTTGGATCTAGGTCGTCTGGATAATCTTCAATCTCATAATGTTTATGGAGACATGTGATAACATGGTAATCCTTAAGTGCATAATACATTTCAAAAGTCCCTGTTGTATCCATATTTGCAACCATAAGAGGAACACCTGTCCATTTGCGTCTGGAATGCAAAAATGTAATAGTTCGTTCCAAATTTACTTCGCTGCGAGAAGTTAGATTAGAGCGCTTAGGCTTAATCAAAACATCAGAGAAATCTAGTTTAGTATCGGGTTCGATCTTCATCTAGTTAAATATAATAATTAATCTTTAAATATTATGTTTAAACATTTAAAAATTACTGTTTAACAAATGCCTTTAGTGAGGAAGAAAACAGCTGCAATACCTAATAAAAATCCAACATGATAGTTAAATTGCATGTGTCTATACATTTTGAGCCATGCTTCCTTCTGGTCTTGTCCTTCTAAAGATAATATCATCCACTCTGATTTTGGAGTAAGAATATAATAAAAATAGTTTACTGTAAATGTGATACTTCCTGTAATACAAGCCATTACTGTTGGAGTTAGGATTTTACTGTTTAATTGAAACTTATACATTAATACTAATGCAGAGAGAAGAAGACCGATACCATATCCTCTTAAATGAATGCCTAATCTCTCACGCTTGATTCGGTCGTAAGTATTCTGCTGTTCTAGTGTCAATGTATTCTTTAACTTCTTCATAAGGGAATGCTTGTTTTCCTCTACGACAAGTGGAGATAAGACGCACATATATAACATTGAAATAGCGAAGACAATCGCAATGTTGCAACATGTCACACACACCATTTATATAATACATTTATATTAAAATATTGATTTTCATTTATATTTTATTTCATTTATATATTATTTCATTCTCTCCTTTTATTATTTAACATATTGCCTTTATTAATATAAAACATATAACAAAGAAATGATATTGCCATACAACATAGAATTCCACATATTATTCTATGGTCATCAATATGTGGACGATGTCTTCTTGTTAAATGTCGTCTTTCAATAATAACCATTCTAGGATTTTCAATATCACCTTCTTCTGGAATAATTGGATATAATACTTCATTTGTATTGATATTTTTACACCATCCTTTTGTTTTTGAACAAACTGGGCATTTATTCTTTATTTTTTTATATTTTGATTTTGTTATAATCTTTAAAGCACAATCTTTACATAGACGACATTGTTCGCATTGTATGCAGCCATAAACTTCTGGTATTTCTGGTAGTGTTTTAAAACATACAATACAACCAATTTCGCCATTTTCAATTGCAATTAAATTTTTATAATTAAATTCGCCGCTTTTTTCAAGGTCACTATCACTCTCTACATCTGTATTAAGTGGAATTCTCTCTTCTTGCATCTAATAGAATATACAGAAATAATTTTCTACATTTGAACATTTTAAACCAAATCACTTATTTTAAAGTAAGATTTTACTGATTCTTCTGTAATATTATGAAATGGGAAATCTGTTAATTTTGTTATATTTGGAATGAAAAAGAATGCATATTTTTCAAGATATCGCATTCTATATCTAGTAGCATCATAAATTTTAATTACAAAGGGTAAAGAGAGAAATTTCGCAATTATTTCAAGTTCATCATCATTATACTCTGTTATAATGTAATTATCACGATTTGATATACCATATTCCCCATTTAGGTCTAATAATGGATATCCATACATCTTATGTGCTAGAATTACTTTTGCCCTATTATGTCCAATACATGGACGATTACTCCAATTTATCTTTTTTTCACCTATTGCGCCACCCATTGTTTTAAAAGTATTTGCATTTTCGTGTTTTTGTGTAATAACTGTTTTAATATTTTGATAACAGTATGTTTCACTTTTAGTATTTAAAAAATCAGTATGTTTTGATGGCATATTTGTCTTAAATACTTTTAAATGGCCAACATTTTTCACATAAATCATTAATCTATTAATTAATTCAATATTTGTAGTAGGAATTGGAAATTCGCGTGGTAATTCGTATTTAATGTAATCTCTCTTTTTTTTACAAAACAAAAATAGATTATTATTTTGAGGATATTCATTTTTTAATAAAAATAATGTTGTAGGTGTTTGTGCTTGTCCTTTAAATATTTGATTTGTTTCTGTATTTGTAAAAAACATAACTTTTTCTATTTTAAAGTTTAATAAGAAATCATATGTACCAAACTTGTCTGGTTTTAACCATAAAGATGGTACTATAATACATAAATAACCCCCATCGCGTAATAATGTGATAGAATGTTTAATAAAATAACTCCATACTGCAAAACCATCATTTTTCTTTGCAATTGTATTATTTGTTGGTGTTTTTATTCCACCTGCAAAATTAAATGGTGGATTACAAATTATTGCGTCAAATCCATTGATTTTGTAATCCAAAAAATTTCCTATATGCAGATTCAATTGTGCATTATTGTCAAATCTTTTACGAATATCTTGTTCTCTTTCGGGATTTATTTCAACCATATGTAACATTTCTCTTATTATTTTGTCTTTGTTGTGATGTTTTGAGAGAGATTGAAAAAGTGTGAATGAGATATTTCCTTGTCCGCAACCAGGGTCTAACCATTTATTATTTTTAATTAAAAAATCATTGGGAAACATTGAAATCATTGTGTTTACAAAAGAAAAGGGTGTATTAATCTCACCATGACTATATTTAAATTCAGTTTCTACCAAATTTTCATCCATTTATTAAAAGTAATGTTAAAAAAATATTACTTTTAACGATTTTTATAAAATATATCATTTACTTATTATCATTAATGGTTATATTCATATGTATATTATTGTCTTCTTCATCAGTAGATATATATAGATATTCTTCTAGGTCTTTATCTACTTGATTCGGTTTTTGATTCGGATTTTTCTTATTCTTTTTTAATCTTTTTTTTAATGGAATTTTTGCGTCGAGATTAGAATGTACAATTCGTCGCTCCTTTTTTTCTTGTCGCTCCTTTTTTTCTAGTTCCTCTCTAAGGTCATCAACCATACATGCTAATTTCCAATTTTCTTCTTTCTGATATTCAAGCTCTCGCACTAATACTTCCTGCTCTGCAAATAAATCTTTATAAAAATCAGAGTCGTTCTTTTGTTCTCTCTTATAATATGGTTTCAAATTCTCTCTTAAAACAAAATATCTATAATCATTATAATAAATTTTTACACCTTCAGAACTACAAACATCATCAATAAATTCTTCAAGACATTGTCGTGTAAATAAATTATGCCAACTTTCAACATGAATAAAAGCCATTTTAAAACAATTACTATTACTTGAATATGTGGGCTTAGTATTTTTATTTACAAAATCAATAGATGAAATATTAGCAATACTGCTAAGTGAATTACGAATATGTTGTTCTGTTACATCTGGATGCAATGAACGGATACAGAAACTAAAAACTGGTTCGCTATTCATTTAATATATATTCTATATTTCTTTTAACTCAAATTAATTTATTATTGAAATAAAATATTGTTGATATGAAAAACATAAATGTATAATGGAATTCAACTCTACGAAACTGTTATTACACGATTTAATAATAAAACGAGAACTGAAAACAGAAAATGGAGAGAAGATAATAATTTAGAACACGGATGTATATATAATGCTCTTACAACATTACCTGTATCGGTTTCAGATATTCCGAACATTTTTGTAATAGAAATGAATATTGAAACAAATAAAATAATTGGTATCGGACTGGTTAAAAATCGTCTTTGCCTTAAGTCAGAAAATGTATACTCTGAAAAAAAATTTAATTATTGTACATATAAGAGCAACTATCGTATCAGTTCAAGATATTTTGAAGAAATATTTACAACAGAAGAAATAGAGTTAATTGAATTATTGGAGAAATATCTGTTTCGTGGATTTTCACATCTGAAAAGAGGTATTGGCTACTCAAAATTACCAGAAAAAATGATATACAAAGCGGGTCGTAATATTCCTGATGAAGAAATTCCAAATATATACACAAAACTATTCATGACTGCATTTAACAGACATTATAAAAAATGACTTAAATAGATTATGGTGTTATACAATAAAATGGCGAAAAAGCAGGTAAAATCGGAAGAAAAAAAAGTTGTACGATTTAGTTGGCCAGATTTTGTGCTCTATGAAGGTCGCGAAGTTCGTTGCTGTGAAAAAAACCCTACTTTTGCTAGATATATGCTTCCTGGAGCCTATATGAATCGTTGTATTAATTTGAGTAAAGACCAATGGTTGAATCACCTTAGAAAGCATGGTGCATTGGATGAGGAGTAAATATTAGAGAAATGATGAAATTGAAAATGAAATTGAAAATGAAATTGAAAATGAAATTGAAAATAAAAATAAAAAAATACATACATACAATTTTGAATGTGTTTTTTTTACATTGTGCTCAGTGGGGGTTCCTCTCTCTTGTCCATGAGATACCTTTTTGGGTCTAGACAGTATTTTTCTCGTTGCTTCTTAAAATATACCTTATCATATTCATCATATATAGCACTTTCTTTTATAAAATTTTCTGAACTAATTTTTGAAAACTTATGTCCTCTATGCCGATGACCTTCAGATGTGATTATGTGAACTGTCACTCCATATGTTGCGGAATACTTTGTGAGTTCATTATTGGTATAATTTATAAGTGCTTGCAACTCGTTTGTTGTAGTAATGAAATGTTCACCTTTTAGCAAATGATTTGGCTCTATTTTAACGGTATGTTTAATTTTAGGAAATACATAATTACCGTAATAGTCTAGTGAAAGTCCTTCGGTGAACTTTGCAATGAAATTATTGACAATATCATTTGTTGCATGACTGAATAGTTGGTAAATATTATTAAGGTCAATAAGCTTCTTTCGCTTTATATCATCGGCCTGAAGTAAAGATTTAAAATCCTCTTCGGCTAATTCGCCAATGATATATTGAACTCTTTTTCTGGTATGGTCATTACATGTTTGAATGATATTTTCATTCTCTCGAATAGTTACTTGGTAAAGATGTCTTGAGTATTGATATGAAGAATTAATTATATCTAAAAAGTAACCAAGGTGAAGAAATTTTCCGAAACGGTCAACTTCTTGCCAAAATCTATGATTTATATTTTCTTGACCACAAGGATTATTATTAGGACGGTCTCCTGGTTGGCGTGGAATTACACCATTTGCAGAATTCTGGCGAGCCCATTGAAAGTAGTGAGGATTGTGAATAACACCTGTTTCAATTTTTCCTGTGCGCCAACTAAATGCCGTCTGGCATTTAGGACACCACATCTGGTCGCAGCCACTCACTTTACCAATACGCTCTCCACATTTAGGACAACCCTTGGTTTCTTTCTTGATTTGCTCCACTGTAGCAACAACATCTGGGTCACATTCGTGATTAGGGTCTTTTTCTTCACCAAGAACAACCAAACAATGTGGGCAAGCATACTTTGAACAGGAAGCGCATTTATAAGCTGATGAAAGATAACCCTTACACTGTGGTTCTGGGCAAGGCATCACAAATGCACGCTGTTCAGTCTTTAACTTTTCTTCTCCGGTTTCAATGCGATATATCAGAAGCCTCCGACTCTGGTATTCTTCTTCCAATGTTCGCAATCTTTCCCGAATCTCTCTAATCTCATTATTAAGATGATTATTTTGTTTCTTTAAATCTTGCAAACGACGATATTTAATAACATCATTTTGAGTATCTGGAATACGAGCTTGTTCGCGCTCAAATAGAACATTTTTACGATGTTCTGCATAATCTTTTTTCAAGAATTTCATAGTGAGATTTTTCGCCAGAAAGTTATGGTCCCAACCAACACGACAATGCATACAGTGAGGGTCAGATGTACTGCCGAGTAAATAGGTAGACACACATGCCTTGCAAGTACTTTGACCACAATCAGGGCGAGGACAAGTTATGCACTTAGCAGTGCTCTTATTATAAGGAGAACAGCAAATTGGGCAATCAGTATTCATCTTGTTTTAGTATTTATTATTTTGATTTTTAAATTTCAATTTTTCCGAATTAATTCCGAGAGAAATTCGGAATAGATATTCGGAATAGATATTCTGAATTATCTACAACGAGATATCGGTTACAAGAAAAATAAATTGAAATAGAATTTGTACTCTGAATTAAACATACAAAAACAATTACCGACATGCAACGAATCCAAAGTATCAACCAAACTGTTACCCAAGGCGCTATTGAGATGTACGCACCTCGTGAGAGCAATCCTCTGTGTATTCTGGTCCCAGATGATGACGAAGCACCTTCAACTGCTTGCAGCAGTTGTGGTGGTACTCCAACCTCTCCGTGGCCGCAACTTGACGAATATACTCCCGTATATTGTCCACCACCACCATCTCCTCAGGATGATGCACGAGCAGCTTTTGAACGAGCATCTGCAGCCTTTGACCAAGCCAAGCCCCGTTGGGAGATGATGTCCCGCGAGGAAGGATGGAAAAAGGAAGCACCAAGCAAGTTTGACTACAACGGCAAGCGCAACAAGAACGGGATGCCAGACAAGAGGAGCGCGGCGGGAAAAGCCTGGTACCAAAAACTGCGCGAAGAGGAGCTGAAGGCAGCCCTTCGCAAGGTACTCAATCGCCACAGTTTCCAGAAAAAATAAATAAAAAACCAAGACCGGAAGGAAAAAAGATGTCCTATTGGGGAATTTTTTTGTTTTTATTATAATTCCGACAGTATAATTCCGACAGTATAATTCCGACAGTATAATTCCGACAGTATAATTCCGACAGTATATTTCCGACAGTATAATTCCGACAGTATAATTCCGACTGCATGTACATTAAGAATTCGGTCTCAGTTAAAATAAATTGAAATAAATTATTTTTTCTTTAGTAATTACAGGAAAACATGACAACAGTTTCATCAGCAACACAATCACACTTTCTTATTGCCCAGAAGAGCATGGAGGAGACACACGAGACATGGTTGAAACGATACAATACTGAGCTTTGTAATGAGAACATTGTTCTGCGCAACTGCCTCAAGACCAAACAACAACAACAAGACATCATTAAGCTGCAAGCTGCTCAAGAGATTGCAGAACTCAAGGAGAAGCATGTAGCAGAGATGGCGGCAATGAAGCAAGAGATGGATCGATTAAAAGATGAAGCTGCTCGGGTGCGAATTTGTAATATGCGGCTCATGCGCGAGGCGCAGAGCCTTCGCGAACAATTTGGGTATGATTAAAATGTAAAATACTACTTGTGTATGTATGTATTTTTTTATTCTGTTTTATTTTTATTCTGTTTTATTTTTATTCTGTTTTAATTTTATTCTGAATTTCTAGTAAGTTTTAATAAATTGAAATGCTTTATTAAAACTATAAAATGGTATTGAAAGAATGTGCGACCACCAATCACAGCGTATTATTTGCGAGCTTTCAGCGGCGATGGATCAGCTTATGTTGAACCAGAACGAAATGGCGGCTCGTGCAAAGCAAACAAATGAGATATTGAAAGCAATGCAGAAAGTCACTGAAGAACTCAAAGAAGAAAATGCTCGGCTTTACCATGAAAATAAGCTTCTGCGGGGGAAAGAAGGTGGTTTCCAAAAAGAGCATCATCCTTTGCAAGGCATGCTTCGTCTTGCTCCTGTAGACGATGATGATTCATCATCAGAGGACACGAGAGAAGACGATGAGGCACACGATGAGGTACACGATGACGAAGATATTTTTCAAAAATCAACTTGTTGGGGATGTCAAACAAATCAGCCAAACCAACTTGCACATATGGATCCAGGTGGTTGTTTGCATTTCGTGGCAAGCGATGATGAAAATTCCGAAGATGAACAGGAAATATCAGCTCTCAACACATGCATGGATGAAATGGAGTTTGACGATTAAATTTCACCATTAATAATTTTGTGAACTAGTGTACTTCTATCATGTTTATTTGTAAAATGAAACTGTATACCATAATGATTATCTGTAAATTTAATAAAAATAGGGACTTGTGAATTCTGTATTTTTTTACTCTTTTTCATTGTGATTTTTTTGTTCTCTCTTTTTATCATATATATATAATGAATAATATTCAAAAAAGATTTTTTCTATTTTTAATAGGCTGTATGGGAACAAGAATAGGATTTGCATATCTAGCAAAAGAAATAGACAAAGAATACTTACCGTATATGGGTTATCTGGCTCTTATACCTGCCATCGGTTTTATGTACATTTTTTTAACAGGAAGTAGAGAGAAGGGTGGTGAAGTATTTGGAGCGAAGATATGGTGGAATAGTTTAAGACCAATACATGCAATATTATGGGGTTTATTCTCTCTTTCTGCAATAAAGAAAAAGAGAGAAGGATGGAAATTTTTAGGGATTGATGTAACTATTGGTTTAGTAGCATTTTTACATCATCATATTGCGAATAATAATATTGATTTGTTATTAGGGAAAAAATAATTAAATTTATATATAATTAAATTTATATATAATATTAGTAGTAGTGTATTATGAGTGTTATATTGCCAAATAGCCAAAATAACATGAAAATAAAATATAATACAATCTATGATACAAATAGATTAGTAATAGGAAATTGTACAATTTACAGTGGTAATAAATTATTTCTACATTATCATGATTTTGATGAAGTATATATGATAACAGATGGGATTGGTGAGGTTTATAATGGAGAGAAGTGGGTTATTGCGAGAAAGGGTGATATTTTTAAATTCAAAGCGGGGACTTATCATGGTGCAATGGCTGCTGAGAATTATCCACTGAAATTTACATATATGTTTTTAAATGGACCATTTAATACGATTAAATACTATGGAAAATCAAATTTGTAGAACAATGTTGCGGAACAATGTTGCGGAACAATGTTGTAGAACAATGTTGCGGAACAAAGTTGCAGAACAAAGTTGCGGAAATCGCTCTATTCATAATTAATAAATAATAAATTGAATCAAAATAATAGTAATTATATAAAACATAATGGAATATAGTCAGGATAATGGTGATTCAGTTACTATTATTATAACTTTTGGTGTATTAGGAATTATGTTTATCGCTCTGTTGATAGAAAAAATGGGAAACGGTGAATTAGTAGACTGGTAAAAGTTATATATAGAAAATATATATAAAACAGACTTAAAGAAGTCTTATATTGTTATATGTGGAGGGGAGGTGAAAACTGTTAACAGCAATTTTTTCATTTTAAAAATTAAAAAGCAGTTTGATGATTTTTTTTATGCTCCTATAGTATAGTGGTTAGTACAACGGTCTTATGAGCCGTCAACCCCAGTTCGATCCTGGGTAGGAGCACTTGTGGCCAGATGCCCGAGTGGTCTAAGGGGGCAGACTTAAGATCTGCTAGCGCAAGCTGCGTGGGTTCGAACCCCACTCTGGTCAAAGGTGGGAAGGATAGTCTTTGGATAACGGACTTTAAACGCTATACCAAACTGGTGGGGTGGCAAATAATAACGGGGTAGCACAGTGGAAGCGCGCGAGGCTCATAACCTCGAGGTCGATGGTTCGAATCCATTCTCCGTTAATTGTGGGGAGGGAAGGCGAAAGCCTGAAAAATAATAGCGAGATGGCGCAGAGGTTTAGCGTGTCGGGCTCATAACCCGAAGGTCGGTGGTTCGAATCCACTTCTCGCTAATGGTGGGGCGGCAAAATAAAGCTACTAACAGCAAACTCTTACTTTCATTATTAGAAAAAAAATGTAGCTTGTTATCTCCTGGCGTAGCTCAGTTGGAAGAGCAATCGACTGTAGAGTTTCTAGCGTTTAACGCAGGCATCGATGGGTCGCCGGTTCGAATCCGGTCGCCGGGACTTTTTTTACTATATTTACTATTGAAATACTTTTATAGTAAATATACTTACTTACTTTTGGCTCTGCGTCTGGTAGGTGATTTACTTACCTTATCAGAAGAAACAGTTCTTGCTCTACTACCAAGCTTTCTTCGTTTGGTTTTTTTTCTTTTTAATACACTTTCTGCTCTTTGTTTTGCTTTTTTTTTATAAAATGGATTTGGTGAAGGTGTCCTAGACCGAGCTCTAAGAGCACTTTTGGCAGGCGATTTACCCATCGCGGCACTTTTGGCAGGCGATTTACCCATCGCAGCGCTTTTGGATGGTTTAATTCGCTTGTGTGGATGACTCATAAATGTTACTGGTTTATCGCCTAATTCTGTAAAAACGCCTTTTTTAACTATAAAACCATTATTTTCTTCACTCACTTCGGGTGACACTCTTATAATTGCTCCTCTTGATGGTTGAGGAGCATAATTATAGTTGTTTAATGTTTTTTCGTCACCATCAGGCATTATAAATGTAGAACCTAAAGGTAATTGGCCAAGTCTATATGTTTCACCAATGGCTAATTCTTCTACTTTAAGTGGTTCTAATGAAGTAGTATCATCTCTCCATCTACCACCTTCACTGGCTAAAGTTCTAGTGTGTTTTCTCTGTAAGCCATCATAACGAATATCTCCATGAAATTCTATATCATCTTTGTCAAAATGAACATCACTAGCTATATTTAATGTACGTATAGCATATTCTTCTCTTGTTTCACCTGTTTGATTCCAAGGTCCAGCATTTTTCAAACTTGGTGGTGGTCGTGTTCGTCGTCTTCTTGGTATTACTATTCGTTGTCCTTGCATATATATATAATAAATATAAATATTGTAATATAATATTATTAATAGTTCAATGTTATAAAAATCATCATATTGATAATCTTTATGATGTGTATCAAATTCTACGCATTATATTATATTATAATAATTAATTTATAAATATAGTATAATATGGATAATTTTGGTTTTGAATTTAATAGAACCAGCCAACCAGAATTTAGTGATTTTATGAATCAGAAAATATACGAAAAGATTTTGTGGGATAAGATTAAATTACTCGAAAATCCAGCATTAAATCCAAATGCAAAACCAGATAAGAAAAAAAAGGATGATGATTTAGCGGATGATGATGATAAAGATTCAAAAACAATGGAAAATATTAAGGATGGAAAAGAGAAAAATCCAACACCAGGAAAAAAACGAACAATTAAGGTACTTGTTATAGTACAAGAACCCTATATCTACAAAAAATCTGGTGCATGGACTGGTATAGTTTATGATATATGGAAGGGAATTAAGATTGAATTAGCAAAAAAATATGAATTTAAAGAAACATTTATTAAGACTCTTAATTATACTAGACAAATTCGTAAGGTTGAAAGTGGTGAATACGATATTGCATTAACATCACTGACAACAAATGCAAGAAGAAGTAAAATGGTAAATTTTACAAGACCTATTTTTATAAATCAGCAAAGTATTTTAACATCAAAGGAACAAAGTTATGCTGAATATTTATGGAAAATAGGAGTAAATTTGTTTTTACCACCATTAGTTTTATTAGCGGTGGTTGGTTTTGCACTAGGTTGTATTCTATATTATATTGAACCTAAAAGAGGATTTAAGGAGGCAACATTTGGTACTGTAGCATCAATGTTTGGAGAAATGGGTGGCGTAGTTGAAAATTCATCACTAGGAGTTACTGGAATGATTATTGTTTTTATTATTATGACTATTTCATTTTATTTTACAATATTCTTACAAGCAGCAACAGTAGAGAAATTAATTGAATTTAAAGAAGCGAATGAGATTACTGTTGATAATTTACATACAAAGAAATTACTATATGCAAAAGGTTCTGGAATGGGTCGCGCATTCAAGCGTTTAGGTGCAAATGTAAAAGGTGTAGAGATTGAAGACATTAAAGAGTTAAAACAGAAATTTTTAGATGAACGACCAAAATGGGATGGTATAGCAGTTTCTTTTATGGATGCATACGCTGCTCAAGATGAAAACTTTTCAATTAATAAAACAAATTTTGGTTTAAATGAAGAAGCTATTGCAGTAAGAATCGGAGAGAATCGGTTACTTAAAGATATTGATGTTGCAATAACAAAACTACAAGATACTTATGAAATTCGCAAATACTATAATCAATATTTTGGAGATGAATACGATTTTATGGGTATTTTATAATTTATTCCGAATAGGATTAATCTAAATCCAAATATTATCTATTCTGAATTGTTTAATATTTTTAATAAATAATTCCGAAAATAGCTACAACGAGAAATCGGTTACAATGAAAATAAATTGAAATGCTTTTTGGTGTATGAGATATATGCACGAGAACATGAACACTCAAACCAGCAACTCTTTCAATCAGCGTATTAAGCAATCCACGGGCAATCACAAGCCCAATCGTCATCGCAAGTCCCACAGCAAGGACCCTGAGATTATTGCAGCGATGAAGATGAAGATGGCTCTTCGCAAGGCGCAAAACAATCACAAGCGGGTCATCGCCAAGGCTCGTCTTGCTCGCAACAACTACAGCCAACTTGACACAACCAATGTTGGCGAGGCCACCATCGTTGATTTGGTCGACGAGTGGGACATGAGGGACAGGGACTACTAAGTATGTGTAAAAATATGTATGTATAGCAAAAAATATGAAAATACTAATTGTATGTATGTTTTTTTTTGTAAAAGTTTTTTACTATATATATAATATAAAAGTATATAGAGCGATAATATATTGTTATATGTGGAAGGGTAATGATGGTGGGACATTACTCTGGCAATTAGTTTCCAACTTACAGCAATAATAATAATAACAATTATAAAAAAGTTGGTAGTTAGGTTGAACCTTAATGGTGGTATCAAACAGCGATTACTAAATATATAAAAATGATACCAGTAACCAATTAAGGGAGCACTATAATAGTGCGAAAAGGGTGAGAGCGGGGTATAAGAATTGTGTATAGTAAGCATGATTCATAAAAAGAGCGTAATGCAGTGTAGGCATTATTGCAAAAAAAGAGGTGCAAATTGTGATGGCGAAAAAAATCAAGGGGGTGAAAAAAAAGTAGCCAATCATTAATAAACACCTGACCAAGACTAGAGGACAGATTAGAATAATTCAGTTGAGTTTTTCTGTCTTGCAAGCAGATTACAGGCTGAATTAAATCGAAAATTCTCATATATTTTTAGAAGATAGTTCTATTTAGATGCAACGGCTCAGGGCAGAATGGCCATTAAAAAGAGGTTGTACAGTTAGAACTATATAGGGGGTGCGTATGTAGATAAAAACAAAAAAAAAAGAATGTACTGATCATACATTCAAAAAAAAAGGGTAAGCATTGTATAAATGCGAATGTAGAATATATATATATTTTTTTGTCGGCTCTTGTAGCTCAGTTGGTTAGAGCGTGCGGCTGTTAACCGCAAGGTCGTAGGTTCAATCCCTACCGGGAGCGTTTTTTTTGATGCTCCTATTGCTCAAATACTTTTTAAAGCTCCAGTGATGTAGTGGTAGCATGTCAGCCTTCCAAGCTGGATTCCTGGGTTCAATTCCCAGCTGGTGCAAATGAAATGGGTGCAAATGAAATGGGTGCAAATGAAATGGGT
>Ga0129351_1000272_pt1 | contig 19007 bp, 22 predicted proteins | sample CPBDNA_8_FD_94423 | JGI IMG/M metagenome (GOLD analysis project Ga0129351, IMG submission 94423) | Freshwater to marine salinity gradient microbial communities from Chesapeake Bay, USA - CPBay_Sum_27_0.2_DNA | ecosystem: Environmental > Aquatic > Marine > Coastal | place: USA: Chesapeake Bay... | reverse complement strand
TGATCGTAAAATCACCCGCTGTAGGTGATGGAATACAAGAGGCCGCCCATGCCTTTGCGTGATCTGCGGTAAACATGCACGAGAACCCCCGATCAAGATGGTTTTGTAGCGCACGAAACTGCACGGCAAGATCCTCACCTAGTTGCATGCGATCCCGTTGTATGGTCACAAACTCCGCACCACGTGACACGGATCGATATATGCCGCCCGCTTGCGTAATGGCATCAACGGCATCATGTGTGAATACGCTTTGAAGTTCGCCCAGCGCCTCACCCATATCGATCTCAACGAGGTGACGGCCATCCGGCTGTGGATAGTAAAAGAATTTTGCATTGCCCATGTTATCGACCTCCAAAGAGCGGGCTTGTGGATTGTCCAAAGGCGCTGAACCGCTCCTCTATTTTGCGCACAAGGGCATCAACGGCCGATCTTTCCGTGATGGCGCTGTTGATCACAACCGTAACCCCGCCACCGCCTTGCGCTTGCATTGCGCCTTGTGCATCTCTTGCCACGGTTGAGGAGATCTGACCGCTTCGAGGCACAACCATTTCACCTTCATGTAACATCGCAAGTCCTCGATTTGCGCCCGTAAACCGTAAGCCGCCTTGCGCACTTGGCATGCGGCCGCCACCCATAAACGATGGAAACACGCTTGTAAATGCGCCCACGATGAGATCAACAAGGTTTGTAAACGCCTGCTTCAAAGCCTCAAAGATATTTTTTATTGGGTTTTTGAAGAATTCAACAACACCCTTGAGCACGTTGCCGATTGCCTTTGCGAGGTGCGAGGCGATGAGAATGGGCAACTGTATCAAGGCGTTGATAATCATTTTTGCGGCATCGAAAAGAATAGGCGGCAACATCTCCGCAAGGAGCGGCACAAGTACCTTTATCCCTTTTGCGATACCCTCAAACGTTGCACGAAACTCCTCTTTTATCTCTTCGGGATCTTTTTGCCCGAGATCCGACAACGCACCCACAACGCCCGCGATTGCGGATCCGACAACGCCAAATTGTGCACCAAGGGCACCGATGAGAGCGGAGGGATCAAACGTTGCCCGTACAACCGTCTCAACACCACCCACAACGCCCGCGGCTTGTTGCTGTCTTACCTGCGCCCGCTCTCTTTCTGCGCGCGCCTCTACGGCCTTTTGTGCCTCATCTGTGTTGATCTTTTGTTGCTTTGCAATCTCTTGCAACACCTTGAGGCGCTCTTGCTCCGCTTGATTGATTTTATCAAGGGCTGTGAGCTGATCGCTGTTGGCTTGATCGATGATTTTGCCTACTTGATTTTGCGCCTGTATTTGTTTTGCCAGCGTTTGCCCAAAAGCCTTGCCTATATTCGCAAGCCCCTTGAGCTGTGTCTTTGTGTTCTTGGCGTATATCTTGCCCAACTTCGATGCCCTGACCGCCTCCGCATCGCCTCGCGCTTGCTCAACACGTGCAAGCGCCTCCGTTTTGGCTTGTTGGATTTCTGTGAGGAGCACTTGATCCTTCTTGGATCTGGCAACACGTTCAGCCTCTTCAAATTGCTTTATGATGCCCGCCTCAATCCCGTTGAGGCTATCGATCTCTTTTTGATACTGTGCATTGATCTGCATGAACGGTGCCATGCGTGCAATCTCACTATCTCGCACCTTTGCGGCAAGTGTAGCGCTTTGCGTTTGGAGATCATTGAGGAGTTTTTGCAATTGGGTTTGACGCTCTTTCGCGCGCTTGATGGCCTCCTCTCTTTGTTTTTGTCTTTTGGCTTCGCGTGCGATCTTCTCTTGTAGTTGTGCAAATTCTTCGCTTTGCGCTTGTATTCTTTCTACACCATCAGTGCGAAGTGATAATATTTGTCTTTCAAGTCCTCCGATTTGCGAAAGTGTTTGCTCTTGCTGTTTGTAGGCTTTTGCACCCTCAATGGTAAGTTTCCCATTTCGATCAATAAGATTGCCCGCATCACCCAAAAAGGTAAGGCGATCTTTGATGGCCTTTGCGTTTGATCTTGCCAACTCAAGATCTTTTTGTCTTGTTTTAATTTGCTTCTCAAGTTCATCACGCAGTTTTTGCGCGCCTTGCTCGGCCGCAAAGAATTGCTTTGCCTCAAGCGCCTCGCTCTTGCTCACCTCGCCCGAAAGCTCCGCATACTTGAGACGCAATTCATTGATACCACCCGCACTATCCAAAATGGCATTTTCTGCATTTGCAAAGGCTTGTTGATTCTTCTCAATCTCTGCGGTGTTCTTCTCAAGCGTCTCATTGAGTTTTTTGATGGACTCTTCGTTTGCTCTGACGCTTGCGGTGTATGCTGTATACACCGCAATAGCTGTGATAAGTGTAGCCGTTACACCAATGATGATCGGGTTTCCACTGGCAAGTGATCGACCCAATGCGCGAAATGCGCTCGATGCACCAATGGCAACATCCGCCAATCCGGCAAGTTGCGGGTTCACAAGGTTGGACACCTCGCCCACGGCCTGAAACGATCCCGACAACCCGCGCGCCTGCTTTCGAAGATTCTTCACCTCTTTGCCTGTGCGCTTTGTTTGTTGCTCGGTTTTCTTAAGGCCAGCCTCGGCTTTTTGGGTTTCTACATCTAGTATGTATTCAACGGTTGTGCTCATAATATATCCGCGAGGTCAATGATTGAGATGTTCGGGAACACCATATCCTTTTTGCGCTTGCCCTTTTTGAGTATGCGCTTGATCCGATCTCCTCTTGCCCGCACGCATTGCACACATATGAGAAGATCCGACCATGACAATTTCGCCACCTCACTTGGAAGCATGCCATAAGTACGCCCGATTATATCATACATGTGCACGATCTCCTCATCTTGTGCGAAAGGATTTGAGCTTCTCGCTCGCCTCCTTGTGCCCACTCATGGCACGATCAAGGATGGCTTTGCGATCTTCACTTTTTATCATACCCACCCAAAGGCGGTTTTGCTTTGCGTTTTGCTGATCAACAACGCTCACGAGGTGCAAAGGCTCCCATGTTTTGCCGTTGTCTTTTGAGCATCTGCGCACGCACTTCATAAGCAAACGATCCTCACGCTCTGCAAGGCGCTCCATTTGCTCAGGAGATATGGAAGAAGTCAATTGCAACAGCTCCTCTATGTTATCCATTTCGCCACGCTCAACACGCTCCGCAATGCGTTGCGTTTGCTCGATCTGCTCTTTGCTTTTGCCTTTGAAGATTGCGCCCGCAATGAGCGCGCTTGCAAGGCCTGCGGCCTCGACTTCGGATGGAGACAAGATCCGCCCCTCTATTTTGATCAAGCCGTCAAAAGCCTCGACCTCAAAAGATGCGGATGTAATGATCTCCTCAAGGATATTTTTATCCATCATCACACCTCTTTTTTGTTGTGGTTTTGTTTCTTCGTGCGTTTGCTAGGTAAATCGATCAGAAATTGCGATTTTTGGCATTTTCTTTGTTTTGGCTATACTCATGCACGATCTACATTGAAAAATTGTTGATTTTCTTTTTTAGTTGGATGTTGCGTTTGCGCTGTCGTTTACCATCGTAAACTTGAAGGCGGTTTCTGGTACGCTCACATCGGCCAAGCCAAGAAACGTTACGGTACGCTCGATACGTCCAAAGGATGTTACATCGTCGCTGTAGTCCGTAATCTTTGCATTTCTGAGCAAGAAGGTCATAGAGTCCGCGCCCGCGGTGAAGGTCAAAGATACATCACTTTGATCGCCTGCGAGTTGTGAGTTGTACAGGTTGTTATCAGCAAGATCAAGGGTGCACGTGATCATAACTTCTCGCACGTCGCTGATCTGTGGTTGCCCTGTGAGTTTTGATCCGAGGTTGTTGACGCGCTCAAGCTTGTTGTCAATGGTAAACTCAAAGGATCGCACGGTGTACGTGTTTGAGTTGTATGACAATGTTCCCGCTTGATGGTGAAACACTTGCGCACCATCGCCAAAGGTGGGCGTGATCGCTGTGGTTCGTGCACTTGCTGTCTCTGCAATAAACTCAAAAGATGCACTTGCCTCCGCCCCTGCCTCGCATGAGATCGTCATGGTGGACACCATTGCGCCCTCAAATGTCTCAACGGATCCGGTGCCTCTTTGAAAGCTTATGGTTAGCGAAGGAAGCACGGTTGTTGGCTCAAATACATGCGTGTATGGGTTCGATCCGGTTGTGGCAGGTGTGCCACCAATGGCGGCTTTGAAGAGCTGCCCCATTCCTTTGTAAAACAAAGGCATTTCAACCGATCCGCCTGCCTGCTCAAAGGCATCGAATGTAGACACAGCAAAGGCGGCATCCGATTGTGAGAGGTGCGTTGTACGCTCTCGCTCTTGTGATCTGCCCAACGATACCGATGTCACCCTGTTTGAGATGGCGGGGGTTACGGCTGTTCCATATGTGGTTTCCTCTTCGTATTTGATAAAGGCCGAGCGGCCAAACTGTAAAGCCATGATTTCTCCTATTAGCTAGATGGCAGCTGATCGCGTACCTGTATTAGACATCTTATATCGATCTGTTGGGTTTCCGTTGTAACAATACGACACACAAGGGCATAATCGGTGTTTGCGCTCCCACCTTTTGTGCGCACACGAACATAACCACCGATAAACCTTGATTCACCCTCAGTGTATCTATTTGTATCGTTTGTGCCGCTTGAGTCCAATGAGAAGACATTGATAAAATCAATGGCCTCATACAAAAGACGGCCGTTGTATTTTGCCGCTCTTCCACCCAAAAGATTATCAACCGCAAAGTATACATCGATCTCATCTGTGGAAGCTTTCACAAAGGCGGTTTGTGGCACGGTTGTTGGCGGTCTGAGCAAAGGTTGTGATACCGTAAGCGCGGTAGGGCGTGATAGTTCAATGTGACCACTCAACGCGCTTGCGATGGTTGTTGCCACGGCTAGATCGCTGCTTTGCGTTGGGTTTTGATAATACACAAACACCTGTACAACGCTTTGGCCTTTTGTGTTGTAGGCATCAACCTCAAGCGTGAGCACACGATTTGCGTAGTTTGCGCCCGCCGCACGGGAAAAGTTGAGGAGGTTACCAAAAGGATCCACGACGATCACGTCAAAGAAATCGGATCGTATGTTATCCCAGAATAGATCCCAATCGGATGGAATGGCGATTGTTATATCTTGTGCTGCTTTTACATCTCCAACCGTGCCAACCGCGTCAATTGCTACCGCTTGCCGTTGTTTGAATCCTGTGTCATACCATGTCATATTTAGATCCCTGTATCGCTTTGTGAATACACTTGCACCTCAATATAACCGATGCCCACACCCTCGATCCCATATCGATCTCCATCTTCGGCAACAAAGGCGCATTTTATATCATCAACAATCGAAGATAGGCCGATTTGACGATCCGCACAAAGCGCCTCAACCATATCCTCAACAAGATCCATTGCGCCAATCGTGCGCTCTTCCACGTCACCACCACCAACAAAGGCATACACCTCAAAGATGTTTGTGATGCGGTATCGGCCTAATGATTGCCCGTACTCGCTTGTGGCCTGCACAAAAGACACGCACCCAAAAGGAATATATGGGGGATCGATGATGGCACCCACTTGCACCTTGCTCCGCATATCAAGCCCGCTCTCACCTGCGGTATAATCCACCGCAACAAGCTCCTTGATTTTCTCAATGATTTGCCTTGATCGTGATGCCATTACCTCTCCACAAGAGCAAGGTTGAGGAGGTTGCGCAATTCATCAAGAACTTGATCACGCTCGATCTTTTGCATGGCGCGACCCATAAAGAGGCGAGGCCTCATGCGCTTTGTGCCAAACTCCACAAACCTTGCATAGTTTACGGGCGCGCCTTTTGTGTTTCCACCTGCCACAAGGAGCAAGCGAGGGCGCGCGTTTTTGGTGTCTACAAGCCCCGTGATTGACGACCTCAAACGCCCTGTGCGTACACGAGGGTAATCGGTTGCGTTGCGCTTTGCCTCCGCCTCAGCCTTGAGCGAGAGGGCGCGAAGTTTGGTGAAAAGCGTTTTCACAATTCGTTGATCGGCCTTTCTCATGCGTGTTTGAAATTGTGCAAGAGATATTTGTTTTGGCATCGTGTCACCGCCTCAAAAGATTTTGCGGGGTTCGCGAAATGGCGCAAGGATCTCTTTGACCTCGGGCGGCATATTTTTTGGGCTAATTGAGATTGTGGCCGCTCTTTGCGTGATACTGTCTTTGCCCTGTGTTGCCTTGTTGCGGTGCAATTGAGATGCCCATACGCAAATGCCATGCTCAAGATCGGAGGGTAGGGCGCTATTTGCAAAGCCCGCCTCACAAACCACTTTAATTGCACGGTATCCGCGATCAAAGTAATCGGTTGCGGTTACGGGGTTGAGGATCACCTGCCCCAAATACCGATCAAGGCTGTACGTTGACGCATCGATCAACGTATCCGATCCATATTGGCGATCGATGTCGCTGTGGATTGATGTGATGCTTTGCACAGGCCTCATGGGTAGTTGCAAAACATCGGGATTCTCAAGCGTAGGTGCATCGAGATAAAAGGTGTATGTTGCGGACAACATACGGGGTGAGGAGAGGTTATCAGCCTTTCCCCATCCCATATAGCGTGCGGTTGCGGCTTCCACACGATCCAATAACGCCTCAAGGTCGGTGTTGGCGGTGTCGCCCGTGACCTCAGGAAGATATTGTTTCAATATGGAAACCGTAACCATTGCCATTGTTACACGTCTCTTCTTGGCTCGAATACGAGTACAAGACCGCCATCAAAAGCCATCCCGCTTGATCCGGTTTGATCATAGGTGATCTTGAGTTCGTCAAGATCATCAAAATCAAGGGACTCACCACCCGAAAGGGCGATCTCTTCGCTTGCGCCTGCGGCCATATCGGTCGAATCAAAGGCACGAGATCCAAGATCATCGGATCCGTTTTGGAGTTTGATGGTGAGATAATCGGATCCGCTTGCGGTCACGGCTGCATCAGCAACAAGGCGCGCCTCTTTGAGGGTAACCTTACGAAAGCATGGCATATACTCTGCGGTATCGCTTGCGCTTGCGCTTACATCAAGTTTTTTGTATAGTACGAATTGCATTTTTAAGCTCCTTAGCTGATTGCCATGTTGTAACCAAACGCAACATTTTTGGTTGCATCAAGGTCAAGAGTATCAAATGTGCTTCTCATGGTTGCAACGATCTCGGTTGCACCCACATCGATCTTGCGGTCGGTTTCCACAAGGATTCCTCGACGCTCGAAGATATACCAAGAAGGAGCGTGTGCCATCAAGATGCCCGTTTTGTTTTGAGATCCAGATCCAAGAAACTTGCCGTTGCTTTCAAGATCCGCAGAAAGGAAGCGGCTCATGATGATTGGCATGCCCATGATGTTTGCAATTTGACCGCTCAATACGGTTGCAAACTGCCCGAATACGTCAATTGTCTTTACTTCTGTAAGCTCAAGGAGGTTGGCAAGAACAGCTTCTGGAGATGCGAACATAACCACGTTTTGAAGTCCAAGTTCACCCATTTGCGCCTTGAGGCCAAGAAGGTTGGCAAAGTTGAATGTAGCAAGAGAGGCGGTTGCACCACGATCAAACGCTTGTCGACGCATACCTTTGAAAGCACGTCTATGATCAGCGCTTCCACCAAGAGCAGGCGTTGATCCCCATCTTGATCGGATGTTCCAATTGGCAATATCATCTTGATGTGTTGCGCTTGAGTCACCATTGATAAGGGCATCTTCCATCGCATCGGCAAGATCCATAGAGATTTGACGTTGCAACGCAGGTACAACCGCGATCGCGCTATCTTCTTGCGCTGCATCGTCGATGAGGTAACGACCCGCAAGCCCGCTCACGGTCACGCTCTTTTGTGAGGTTGTCACGGTTGAGGCTGTGTATTGGGATGGGTTGTCGGTGGTGATTTTTCCCTTGAGATAAGGCCTTCCACCGCGCTCAAGCCTAGGGATGAGAATGGTGCTCCTTTCTACACTTTGCTTTTGGAGGTTATCCGCAACAACGCGGGGCAATTGGCTTTGCTCTTCGATGTTGAAATAGAGGTTTGCAGCAAACTGATCGGGGATCCACTCTGCGCCAACACCTGCAGAATCATTAAAGGCTTTTGTGATAGCGGGGCGCATGAAAGAGGGTGCCTTTTGTAGGTGCTTCCACAAACGAAGATCGCTCTTTGGCGTGTTGGGTGTGCTCATGATGAGGCGAGCAAGTGAGCGCTCTTTGTTGATGCGAATGAGATCCGCGTGCCACTGGTTGATCGGCTCATCGGAATCGAGAAGGCCTTTCTCTTCAACGGCTACGGTGCCACGGCCTGCGATCTGTACGTTCTTGCGGGCGGTCTGCCATCGAATACCTTTCTCATCAACGAAGTTTTTGAGCATGTAATCGGGTGCATTGAGGTGCTCATCTTTGATCTGTGGCTGTACGCTTGCCTCTTGCAAGAGACGTTGTGCGCGCTTGAGATCGTCAAGCTGCTTCTCGAATTGAGAAAGCTTTTCTGTGGAGGTCTTTTGATGCGTCTTGATACCCTCAAGGATCGCCTTTGCCTCGTTTACAAGTGTTTTATCACTCATGATGTTACTCCTTATTAGGATAAAAGCGCATTGAGAAAAGCGCGCTCTTGTGGGGTTAAAAATTTATCTTCTTTGTCTTTCTCATCCTCGTCATCCATGTGCCCGCCCTTCTCTTTGTCGGGATCTTCCTCATCATGCATGGCGCGCTCTTCCTCGATCTCTTCATCGGGATCCATTGCGGCCTCTTCCATATCTTCGGGCATGTCGTGGCGCGCATATGTGACAACAACCACATCGTCACGCATCTCCACATCAAGGATGTGCTTGAGGTTTGAGATTTTGAAATTACGATTTTGCATATCATATCCTTTGGCCGCAACGGCCTCACCATTTGCGGGTATTGTTACGATTGAGATTTCGAGAAGCTCCGCTTTGTCGAAGTATTGCCCGCTTTGACCGTGCGCGGGGTGTGACTTCTCAAGCATAGATCGAGGCGTTGCGTCGATGGGATTAAAGCCCACACTCACAGCATTGAGGAAGCCCGCCTTTGTCTTGCGTGCAACCTCTGCGGCCTGTGGATCGCCCATATCAAACTCAACATCAACCATAAGCTTACCATCAACCACATCGACCTCACCTTTGCCAATGGGCAAGGCGTTTGCGTTGTGGTTGAGGAGAATCACAGGATTCTTGCGGTATTTGCCAAGATCCCATCCGCCTTGATTGATCACATCACCATAGCGATCCGCATTTGCTGTGGAAGCGATAAAGCTCACAACGGGGCTATCTTTGGCCGCATCGCGCAAGATCTCGCATTGTATGTTTTTGATGTACATAGATCACCTCTAATGTGTATATACACGAAAAGCACACAATTTGCAACGTATAGCGATCGGGCAATAAAAAACGCCCCACACAAAGGCGGGGCGTTTTGTCCATGTATCATTAACAGTACAAAATCAACTAATGCCGAGATCCTCGAAGGTCAAGCCTTTTTGTGCAAGGATCTTGCGTACCTTCGCGCGGCCAAAGATTTTGATCATCTTGCGGATCTGTTGGGTGTCTACTTTGCGCATGTGCTTTGCTCCTTTGTTGGTTGTGGTGAGGTAGATTGCCATGAGGCATGAGAGGATCATCAGGATAAAGAGGGCGGGCTTGACGATGTGCACCGCTACGAATACAAGCGCGCTCATGGTTGCACCTCTTTCACTGTGACGATCTCAGAGTATTCCATCTCTTCGATGTCCTCATACTCAAACACAATCATATCATAGGTGAGCTGCGTCTTTTCAAAGACCTGCTTGAGGCCGCTTTTCCATGTGATGATAATCACTTCTTTTGTTTCTCTTTGTTGCATTGTTATTGCTCCTTGTTGGTTTGTGCCCGCTCAAAGGCGGGCAGCTGGTTGTTTATGCGTAAAATACAATGATGTCAATTAGGCCGTTTATGTACTGATCTTTATTGATCTCAAAAGCCATGTTTTCCATCTCAAGCATCTCAAGAGCCTCTTCAAGATCATTGCTGTGTACTCTTATGCCTGCCCTGTGGCTTGAAAGGCTCCATCCAATTCTGTGATTTATCATAGCGCTGTGACCATAGAGGCTAACGTGTATGCTTTCAAGGATTGGCGCGATGTAGTTTTGTTTTTCTTTGAGGGTCATTTTGTACTCCGTTGTTGTTTGTTACTCTTACATTATAAGATAATGACAAAATAAAGCAAGCACTTTTTTATTTTCTTTTGAAAAATAAATCCACACACACCTCATGCGCCTCTTTCTCAAGGTCTTTGCATGCGGCTTGTATGCTCTTTGTGTTGGCGATATTGGCGATCTCGTTGCAATCGCTTTGCGAGGTTTGCGCATCGATTCCACGTTGTTGCATGCGGCAAAATAGCTCACGGCACAATAGATCACCCTGTTCTTGTTTTACGATGTAATCGGGCGCACATATCTCTTTGACAAGATCGAGGTTTGTGAGTTGCTTTTGTACATCAACCTGCCCTTTTGCAACCTCATCACCACCGACCGCAACCACAACGGGATCGGGTTTTTTGTCACGCTTTGCAAAGAGCGTGCCACCAATGCCCACACCAAGACCAATCGCGGCCGCTATTATTATCTCAACAATCATCCTTTTATCTCCATTCATCATAAAACCACGTAACAAACACCATCAAACACACAAGACACATCAAAGAGATGTAGTATTGATCAGGGTACATCTTATTCGACAATCGGCAAGATTGTGCACCTGCAATTGATATCCTCCGAGGCAACCCCAAAATTTGAAGGGCTTGATCCTTGCGCACCTGTGGAAGGAACCACAAACATCTCATTCACGCCCACGATCTGACCATCAAGCTCTTGATGTGTCTCACGCACAAGATCATCACGTGACGATAACCATTCTTTGCGGATCTTTATCCCATCCGCCTGTGCGGTGTTATACGCTTGCTCACTTGCGAGGTTAACCGCTTTTGTTGCTTCTGTGCGTGCAATGGTTCGAGATCGCTTGATCCCAAAGGCGGTGTGTTGTGAGATACTACTTGCGATCTCATCGATGGAATCACCCTCTAACAACCCTTTCTCGATCACGTCTTTCATTTTGTTGGCGGTCGTTTGTGCGATGTTCATGGCTGTAAAATCGGAGGCTTCCACAGCCGCCTCACGTGATCCAAAAGTAAGATCAAGCGGCAAAGTCTTGCCCGCGCTCTCATACACATCAAGGAGCGCATCGTTGCCCGCCAAACTCCACACGCTCAACCATTGACGACCCAATCTTTTTTGGAGGATCCGCACCTCGTCGACCATACCCAAAAGCAATGCCCAATCGATCACGGCCTTGCGCTCTTGTGGCGTGTAGCCTCTTTGCGTTTGTATGTACTCTCTTGCTCTTTCCATGTATCTTTTGCGGGCTTCCCTGAGATAGCTATACATCGCCCGTTGTATCGCTTTCTCTGCTGGCTTTTGCGTCTTTTGGATCCATGCACGCCAACGCATGGATCGATCCTTCTTGCCCTCGATCTTGCGCTTTTCTTCCTCGATAAGATCCTTCATGTACGTTTGGCCTTTCTCACCCACAACAAACCACTTGATTTGCGCAACCGTGCCCGCCAAGCGAAAATCTTGCAAGTGACGTGCTGCCCATGCCTCACGCTTGCGGATCGCCATCTCCTCGGTATCTGTTTTGGGTGTCTTGTCTTGCCTGTTTACAATAGGCGCAAGCCTCCTGTATTGGTTGTTTCCTTCGATGTTTCCACCTTTGCGCCATATCGAAGGCCAATTCTCTTTGAGGTCTCTGGCATAGTCCGCATCAAAAACCTTGTATTGGCTATTTGCTAGCGACACCGCACGATCGTCACCTCTTGTGGGAAAGTTCGTGATCTCCTCGGCCTTCTCTTCGGGTTCTTCCCATGGGGCAATCGGTGCCACCTCTCCAAAACGATCATAAAGGGCTTTGATTTCATCATAAAGGCGTTCTTTATCCTTTTGCGTTGCTCCGCTCAGGTTGTAAAAACCCGCGCCAAATTTGGGCTCTCCTCGCACCGATGAACCTGCGGCAATCACGCCACGAAATACCACCTTAAGATCCCCGTTGATCATCTTTGCAATCGGTAGTTTATAGGCATCGGGATCATCTGTGCCGCCTCGATTCACAAAGAGAAAGGCTTGCGCATATCGCTCCATATCGGGATCATCACCAAGAATCTTGCGGGCTTCTCTTTTGGTAAACCCCCATGAAGTATCTTTGGGCGCAAGCTCAAGATCCTTGTAACCAAATATGAGGTGCTTTTGCTCCTTGTCATCTTCTGCATTGGAGAGCGGGTGATCTTCGGGTAAAAGATCCGTATCATATGGCCGCCTACGATACTTGCCCGTACGAAGCGCATACAACAAACCATTGACGCGCCCCATTGCCCACTGTTGACCACTGGATACTGAAGGCCGCACGCTCTCAGGATTTGATTCGTAAGCTGCCAAACCTCGCCAATACGACACCGCCAAATAATTGCTATTCGTTAGCTTCTTCTTTGGGTTGTCTCCGTAATCCTCGTTGTGATCTTTGGCCTTTTTTTTTAAGCCCTTTTGCGTTGCCTCAGGTAGCGCATCCATGGCCTCTTTTGCGTTGCTCTTGAGGCCATAGTTTGTTCCTTGCTTTTGGTCTTTGGAGATGGTGCGCAAAATCATCTCCATTGCTCGCACGTTTTGCCCTTCCTCATCGCCTACATCTTCGGCGGGTGATTCTCGCTCATCAAGAGGCACAATGGGTGCATCTTGCATGCCCTCATATGTGTACGCATCGCCCGCATCCATCCCGTTGAGAATGTGCTTTGTAATGCGGTCAAGCTGTGCATTGCGTATATCTTGCAAGGCCTCAACGCCTGAGTAATCGACCTCAACACGAAACTGGGAATCAAAGCGCTTTGCGATCTGCGTGAGCAGGAATGATAACCGCTTGCCTCTTTTGGTCTGTACTTCCCAATAGTTTTGGGCTTGTTGTCGCGAAACCGCAAAGTTGGCGCTATTGTCACCGAGCACCGAAGGAGGCACACCAAAGACCGCGCTTATGGCTTGCCTTGTGTAATCTCGCACCGCTTGAAACTCAAGATCGCGGGGTGACACCTGCAAAGGCTCAACGTTTACTTGCCCACTCAAGACCATTGCACCGCCTTCACTGCTCATGCCTCTATATGCATCAAGGATCGCGCGTCTTTGCTCATAGTCCCATATATCGGCCTCATCTGCGGGCGATATGAGGACATCAGGCCGCCCTTTCTTTGCTGAGTCCGCCGCAAGTTTTTGCGCGCTTATATCCGCACTAATCTCACGCTGTAAAGGCTGCACACCGCCAAGACCATACAAGGAATCGACACCCGCACCCCATGAGGCGCTTTGCGCATACACCACGCGATCAATCGGATACTCAACGGCCGTGCCGCTATCGGTAAACTCAAAACCCTTGATGCCCACAACCGGATCCGTGATGATTTTGGTTTGCTCAGGGTGCAAGCGAAATAGCGAGGTAGGCACATCGGTTGATCCTGCAAGGAGCACATAACACCCACCCGACAACATAAGATCCACAATGAGCTGCTCACGAAACGAGAATCCATCTTTATACGTTGAGGGTTGATCCATGAGATCCAAGAAAGGATGTTCTTCGATGATCTCGCTATTCTCACCTTTTCCGCGTATGAGCTTGATCGGCAAGGCGGCAAGGTCTTGCGATGCCCTTGAAACGGCCGCATATACGTACCCATGCGATGCAAAGGCACTCATGGACAACTTGACGGGGTACGGATTTGCGGCACCTTGAGAGCGTGCCCAATCCGCACCATGCGCAGGCCTTTCGGGTTTCTCCACAGGTTTTGCAAACGCCTTTGTGATGCGTTGCCAAAAGCTCAACGGCTTTGCGGGTAAGTCTTTACTCATGTGTCACCTCTCTCTTGCCCAATATAGCACGTTTTATTTTCTCATGTTGTCGCGGTGCTGTATGCGTGCCAACGCCTCACGAAATGCAATATCAGAAAGATCAAAGGCGCTCTTGATCTCCTCGTTTGGAAGCGCCTGATCACGCACAATGGCACCAATAAGATCATCACAGCCCTCTTGCCCGTGTTTGGCATCATACGCCATCACAAGATTCCTCAAGCGTGAGCGGTGCGCAATAATCTCAAGTTGTAGATCAACGAGTAGATCGATCCCTCTTGAGAGCTTGCGTATTGAAATGAGGATCCTACCCTCAAGGCTTTGCGTATCTATCTCTTTCTTGCGCATCACATATCTCCAAAGAGGCTCAGTTGTGCATTCTCTCGCTTGTATTCCTCTCTTGCCCATTGTAGTCGACCGTTGATAATCGGCAAGTATTCATCGGTGATCTCCATACCCACAAAATCAAAGCCCTCAAGGATGGCGGCCGCTCCTGTTGTGCCGCTTCCACAGAAAGGATCAAGAATCACCGATCCCTTTTGCCCGCCTATCAATCGACAACACCAACGCATGAGTTTGATCGGCTTGACTGTGGGGTGTATGTTGCGCACCTCGGTTGCGGTTCGACCTGCGCCCGCTCTTGGACTATTCAAGCCCTTAGAATCTTCGCCATGCACTTGCTTTGCAATGCCTTTTTGTGCTTCCAAATGCTCAAGCCCCTCCTCACGCTCAGATCGTGAGGCTTTGGCGCATTGATACAGGTTTGCAGGCCAACGGCCATTATTGTTCACATCGTATCTAATCACACCCATCGAATCGGATTTTGAAAAAACTTCTCCATATCCTGTCGATCCGCATCTTGGTCGGACTGGCTCGTCTTTTGGTCTATCTTGAGATCCTACCCAACACGGATCACCATACCCAAAACGACACCCATCTATATTGAGCGCACCCGTGCCATGTTTGAGTACGTTTTGCGCAATGGTCAAACCCTTCTCAAGAGGTTTACGAAGTAACAAAGCAGGCTCAACAGCTGGCTTAAGGGCGGTGCCAAACCCCTCCCATCTCTTTGCATCTTCTGTTGCGGGTTTTGTTATTGGTACATCTTTGTCAAGATCACCACCTTTGTATATCTCTTTGGCGGGGTTTGGGTGTTTTCCCACAACCTCACGCACCGCCCCCGCCTCACGATCGATCGCCTTGCTTATATCGTGCGACTTTGGGAATCCTGAGAAGTAACACCAATGAATCATATCACGTATCCGAAACCCGCCTTTTTGTGCAGCCATACCCAAAGCACACACCGTACGTGTTGAGCTAAAGGCGATCATGTGCCCGCCGTGCTTCAAGACCCGAAAGCACTCAGCAAAGAAGTTGTGGCAAGGTACAGCGGCATCCCACTTCTTGCCCATAAAGCCCTTTATTTTGTGTCCTTCTTCGAGATCTGCCCACGTGCGGGCGATGCCATCTGAGGACATGCCATAAGGTGGATCGGTTACAATTGCGTCAACACTGCAATCAGGCAGCTCTTTGAGGAGATCCATGCAATTGCCGTGCATGATCTTTGCGGTTGGCATATCGTGCCATATATCTTGATTCATTGTTTTTATCCTTGTTTTATTGTTTATTGTATCTAAAAATGCATCCTCGCTACATTGATAAAGGTTTGCAGGCCAACGGCCTTGGATATGAGGCTTAGGTCTTTCTATAAGTCTTTTATCTTTATCATTTATTGATTCGAAAGGACTTCTTTTTGATCTCATGGTCTTGCCGCCAATTGCGCTTTCATAGTCTGTATTGCCAACCCAACACGGATCACCATACCCAAAACGACACCCATCTATATTGAGCGCACCCGTACCATGTTTGAGCACGTTTTGCGCAATCGTCAAACCCTTCTCAAGCGGCTTACGAAGCAACAAAGCGGGTATTACAATATTTGAAAGATCATTCATATCATTGCCTGTGTTTGCGATAACGGTACAAAAAGGCGCACTCATATCTCAATGCATCCATTCCGTGATCATGGATCTTTTCTGGCTTGTCTTTGCCTTTGGTCTTGCTCCATTTGTACTTGCGAAATTCCTTAATGAGTTCTTTGCAGTTGTTGAACACCACAAGAGCGGGCTTACCCTCCGCATTGAGTTTGAGGCGGTCTTTGACAAGGCCAATCGTTTCCATCACGCCCATGTGTTTTGGTGCGGGCTTTGTGAGCAAACCCAGCTCACGCGATAGAAGCAAGCGCCCATCCCTGCTCTCAGGATCCGCAACAACCCATCTCAGATCGGGATCCTTTGCACCCAAAGCGAGCATCATGCGCCCGTTTTCAAGCGTGGTTTTTTCGGTCTTGAAATACTCGCGGTACACATACAGAACATCGTTATCCTCATCATGCGCAAGCCACAACGCCACAAAAGGATTGCGTACGCCAAAGTCAATGGCAACATCTCGCGGCCAATGATCGGGTATCTCAAAAGGCTTGGCCACATGGATCGACCGATCAAATTCAGGATATACAAGCCCGCTTTGGCTTGTGAACATACCGAAGAGGCGCGCGTTTTGGCTTGCCTCGCTCAAGTGTGCAACGGCTCTCCTCAACTTATTCGATGAGATGTACGGATTATCGAGACCCGATATCGCATATCGATCAAAGCCTTGAGGCGGGCTATCCACAAAGAAATCATACATAAAAGACAAGCCCTTCAAAGGCGTTGCGGTGATCAAAATCTTGCCTTTGGTATCCACAATGCGAAGCATGCATTCTTCAAAGACCTCTTGATCGGGCTCTTCATCACACCACACAAATTTCACCGATGCACCTTGAAAAGCCTCACGCCCTGCGCTATCGCTCAAAGATACGATCCGCCCTCCATTTGGAAGCCTCATGGCCGCGCGATCCTGTGCTCTCCATCTTGTATACCTTGTGCCCTGTGGTGCGTATTGCTCAAGTTTTGGCCGTCCGTACTCAAGGGCATCACCATAAGAAAGAGCCACGTACCACACGGTTTGAGGCTTGCGCTGTACCATATCTTCGGGCAAATCATTAAGGCGCAACCACTCACGAACCCACCATTGATCACGACCTGCGGCAATGGCAACGGCCAATTGTGCACCGAATTGCGTCTTGCCCGCACGGTTTCCACCTGTGCACAAATACGCCTCATCGCTATTCATGAATCGGATCGCGGCCTCTCTTTGTGATGTTCTTGCCTCCTCAACATCACACCGATCACAACGATATGAACCAAGACCCACCATGCGCATCTCATGCCCACAGCCGCGCACCCGCTCGCTCTTCGAGCCAAAGCCATCCCACCTGTGACAATGAGGTACCCAAAGGCGAGACAACGCCAAAGGATACCCGCGCATCACGTCGAGCAGCTGCCGCCTTGCCCGTTGCAAACTCATGCGCGCCACTTCTTGAGAATCGCGTTGATCTCCATAAACACCTCATCGATCTCAAGATCTGCTTTGGGTGCAATGTATCGCGCGATGCGATACACAAGATCCTCCGATGGCGGATACCCGATGAGCCATTTGTTGAGCGTCTTGATGTGCACAAAACAATCATTTGCCCACTCCTTGCGATCAATGTTGGAAGCGCCCGCCAAAGAGATGAGGCTTGAGAAATACAGGCGCAACGCCTTGCATTTCGGTTGTGGGTTTTTGGGCTTTCTTGGTTTGCGGTTTGGCTTTTGCGGCACACAAGTAACAAGAATATCCTTGCGCATAGACCTTCTCATTGCGCACCTCTTGCCCGATATGCCTCTTGTATAGTTGAGATTACAGGCGCACCATGTATGGTGATGTGCGCTGCCTCAATGGTTTGCGCTCCCTCTTTGGTGCCTACCGTGATCTTGATGGGCATGGCGCTTGTTGCGGTCATAGTCAGAAAGGTGCAATCGTCATCCGCATGAAGGTACGCCACAGGATCCGCAACGCCCACACCACGAAGCGCAACCTTGACCTTTTTGGCCAAATCCTCATCCGCTCCTTTGTATCGCTCCTCAAGGGCGCGAACGATCTTGAGGCTTTGTGCCCGCTTGATGAGTGCATCAAGATCATTGGAAGAAAGGCTCTCGATGTCGCCACCAAAAAGAGAAGGCTGCACGGATGGCGGTTCATGTGTTGCCCATGATGGTTTGATAGTCACGCCTTTTGGTTTGTGGTCACGATGCCAAACAACGCACCGCATCTTTTGTGGATAGGTTGAAAGATCGCCGCCAAAAACATGATACTTGCGATCCGCAAATCCGATCTTACCTTGAGAGGCGAGGTGATACGCCGCCGCCCAAAATGATGCGCTATGCGCTCCGTTTTTGTTGCAAATCTCACGAAGCGTGAAGATCTCTTTTGGTGACGCCTCGAGATACCCAAGAATCTTACGACACGAGGCAAGCGAATTGCGCCCGCGCTCTTCGAGGTCTGCTTTAATTTTTTCATTCATCATTGTTTTGCTCCTTGTTTTTTGAGTCTGATTATAGGTTTGTATTGATTCTCTTGTGTGCCTGCGATCCCAAAGATCGCATAAAGGTTGTGGATCGCTTGTATATAGTAGGTGTTTGGATCGTTGCGATTAATCTGTTGTGCCATGACATGCACAAGGCGCGCATAACAGTACACAGGATCACGGCCTTGCCGCATGAACACACAGCGATCAAAAAGGCTTTTGGGGTGTATCTCTCGCCCTGCAATGCGCATCTCATCGTACATGCTCAATCCTCATCGAGATCGATCTCAGGCGCTTCGATGATGGGCAAGATCTCTTTTTTATACTCGCTCACCAATGCACGCACATCCATGCTCTCAGCATCAATCGTGATTTGCACGGGTGGTGGTGCGTCTTTTGTCATGCCGTGACAACGCTCAAGGAGCCACGCGGCCGCCTGCCATTGATCACGGCTTGCCTCTTTGATGGTTTCCAACAAACCAAGTGCGCCCTCAGCTCGTGCGCGCTCAAGTTTACGCACAAAAGATTGGTACGGCTGTTTTCCCTCACGCCCTAAGTTGATCCACCTGTACAACGTCGACGGATCAAGGCCTGCGTAATGCGCCACCATTTCTCTTGTGTGTCCTTTGGATGTCGCCTCAATGATACGCGCAACAATG
>Ga0129351_1000267_pt1 | contig 19208 bp, 30 predicted proteins | sample CPBDNA_8_FD_94423 | JGI IMG/M metagenome (GOLD analysis project Ga0129351, IMG submission 94423) | Freshwater to marine salinity gradient microbial communities from Chesapeake Bay, USA - CPBay_Sum_27_0.2_DNA | ecosystem: Environmental > Aquatic > Marine > Coastal | place: USA: Chesapeake Bay... | reverse complement strand
GGTGCAAATGAAATGGGTGCAAATGAAATGGGTGCAAATGAAATGGGTCCAAAAATAATATTAACATTTTGCTAATATTATTTTTATTTATATATATATATAAATGCAAAGAGATATAAAACATTTATATGAGTCAATTAATAAATTAGAACAAAGAGATATACAACGACAAAGAGATATACAACATTTATATGAGTTATATAATAAATTAGCTCAAAGAGATATATATGAGTTATATCAGTTACATAATAAATTAGCAAAATGGTCAAAAGAGACATCTAAGTATATTAATAACCATGAGGTTAGATTACAGAATTTACAAAACTTAAATAGTAGACAAAACTCAGTCTTTAGACCAATTACAAGTGTTAGACAAAATTTATCATCAAACTCATCATCACCAAGAAGTTCTCCAAGAAACTCTCCACCAAGAATAATTTCACCCAAGAGAGGTGGAAAATCCAGTAAGAAAAGAACTAAAAAAATAAAAACAAGAAATCGTAAAAAAATTAAGTAAAAAATACAAGTTAATAATATGACAACATATATTGATATTTTGCCATATGAAATTCAAGAAAAAATATATCGCAATGTTTTTCAACATTGTATGACTGAGTTAAGAGAGAACTACAAAAATTGGAGATGGCGGTTTGATGCTAAATTTACTTGTTGTGATAATATTACTTATAGTGATTTTAGGGATGGTTGTTTAAGAACAATTTATCCTGATACTTTTCCATTTGAGTGTCAATTTTGTCATAAACCAATGTGCCAAAAATGTTGGGTAAGGTCGCGCAGAACGGCGCGTGCAAACAGAACACATGGTTACCAAGGATGGTGTGTATTATGTGTATGGAATAACATATATCCTTAGTATTTTTTAGTCATTTGTCATTAATTTCATTTGTCATTAATATAAATTGAAATAATATTATTTACTTGTAATATTGTAAGTAAATAATGTCTGATAAAACACAACAAAAAAAACAAGAAATGTGCTGTGAATGTGGCATACAAATTGGCGTAGTTCGCGGGATGTGTAATCGCCAGCACCTATTTTGTCGCAAATGTACTGAAAAATCATTTAAACGAGCAAGTAATAATGGCTGGTATAAAGAATACATATTATGGTGTGATAGTTGTATTTGGTTTGATATCAGTTAATATGCGTTCCGTTTGGTTTAATCTTAACGCAAGATTTTTATTTAAGTTTATATAACAAATAATATTCAATTAACATTATTAGTGCAAATATAATTGTTACTATCCTTACTCTTGTACTACGCGGACTAATGTCACCATATCCTGCAGTTGAAAATGTTATTGTTGAGAAATAAAAACGATTGAAAAATTTTTCTGGAAAATTTTTGTCTTCTTCTTCATCTATACCATTCCAATGACTACTATCATAACCTACTATTAGATACATAAATGTTAATGTAAAAAGAACTAATATGTGAAGAATTAATTTTTTTATTATACCTGCATTGTATCTAAATATCCCTAAACCGAAAACACTTTTATATGACATATATATATATATATATATTATGAAAAAAGGCCAATCTAGGTCAAAAGAGCTAATTCAAAAATCTGATTATTGGAAATGGAATGATAATATGTGTTTTAATGGCGTCTATTGTAACGACCCTAATTGTAAATATGACCACCCTATTGTTGATGGAAAACCAATGAAGGGAGAAATTAGAAGATATAAACCTCAGTGTTCAAGAAAAGGTGATAATACAAAATTAAATAAGTTTGGTCACGAATTACTTATGAAGTATGAAAATTCATGTCCTGGTAAAAGTGGTAAAGAATCACGAGAAAAATTTTGGAATAACTATTGTGACACTTTAGACAATCCTGTTGATATTATAAATCAGGGACAACAATACCAAGAATGTGCTGATAATCGTGAAATTTATGCACAAACATGCGCCCTTCTCCCTGATAATCTAGATGTTTCACATTTTAAAACCAGTACTGTAATGAATAACTACGCAAAAGATTGCAGAAAAAAAGTGAGAGCTATTAATTTCAGAAACGATAGAAAAAAAAATAGTAAAAAACAAACTAAACGAAAAATATTAGATACACTTAGAACAATGAAATCAGTATATCCAAGACGAGTTAGTGATGAACGATGGTCTAAAATGTTTAAATCACCTAGTACTCGTAGTAAATCAGGAAGTAAAAGTGGTACTAAGGGCAAAACTAAAAAAACTCGTTTTACAAATAGTTTTAATAGTCCGAGAAGTAGGATTAGAAAAACTGGTAAAAAAACAAGAGGACCAACCGGATCCAAAAAGAAAAAATAATATTTTTACTGTGTATGAGTTAGTGTATTTGTTTAATATTCTTGTTTAATATTTTGCAGTATAATTTGTAGTTAATACATAATTTTCACTTTGTGTTATCCATTCTGTAAACCATTTATTGCTATTAAGCTGTTGTTTAAGATACTTATTGCGCGCCAATTCCATCAAGAACTTCTCTCTAAAATTATTATGATTTTCTTTGATTCTTTTTATAATGTCATACACATTATATGAATTTTCTGTTGCTATTTGTCTTAGTAATAGAGGTGGCGCTAAATCAAGCAATGTTGTTGGCGGCACATGCGGCGGAGGATAATTCGTTTTGAATTCGTTGCATTTCTCTGATTCATCGTTTTGCCATTTTAATTTTTCATGCTTAATAACAATATCTCCTAATGGTTCCAATATGGATATTTGATTGTTTACACTAAATAATCTATCAAAATTTGTGTTTTTAATTGGTGGTGAACAAGAAGTCATTTATGTATTTACAATACAAATATTTTTTTTATTTCAATTTATTAAAATATAAATTAAAATATAAATTAAAATATAAATTAAAATATAAATTAAAATATAAATGGATAGAACACCACCAACACACAGTCCTATGGTTAATTTAAACCCTACTATTTTTGATAATACCGTTCCCACACCTCCGACTCGTCCTGCGTCTCCAGGTATGCCTATTGTTCATGCACGGGGTTATTTTCCTGTTGAAGAAAATAGAGTTAATCCTGGGAAACGCAACGAATTAAGAATAGTAGCAAATAGTCCCGGTGCAACTTTGGAAACAAAATTATGTAACAAAGTATTAAATAATGAACCAATTACTAATGATTATGGAACTATATACGAACCGAATGATTATAATAAATTTGTAAGAATTGACCTTGCAATTCAAGATAGTCTTATTAAGGATAATCCTACATGTTTTAACAAGTTAAAATTTAATGTAGAACATGTTATTTCAGCACTTAGATTTCAAGGTGGATTCAATTTAAATTATTTACAAGATGGAGAAATTCTTGATTATGAAAATGTTAGAGATGAGAAAAAAATTAAAAATCTTAAAAAGTGGTTAAAAAAAAATAAAATAGACCGTAGTAAAAGAAAAACAGTAATGGATGGTATTAAAGGAGCATTTAATGCTGACTATCTCAATGAACTAAATTATAATAAATACAGAATCGCATTGTTTGTAGATTTAGCTAATATAATTCTTAGGTATAATAACCTAGAAACATTATCATGTCCTCGTTCATCATCTAATTCTAGAAGAAAAACTAAGAGTAGAAGAGGTTGTGCAATTATGGGCGGTAAGAAGAATACTAATAGAAAAAGGCATAAAAGTAGAATACGGAAGACACAGAAACAAAAAAGAAAATAAATTGAATTAGATTATTGTTATTATTATATTAATAATGGAGTTCGTAATGGAGTTCTGTGACGCAAAACAACTATGGAATTCATGGATGGATTATATTGGAAAATGGAGTAGTTTTGAAGAGTAAAACAATTTAAAGAAAAATATATATAATAATATAGAGGTCCGTGTGGCGCAATTGGATAGCGCGTGGGACTTCTAATCCCAAGGTTGCGGGTTCAATTCCCGTCACGGATTTTTTTAACATACAGTATTGAAATACTTTATGTTAAATTATTTATATATATATGAATAGAACACCCACGCCAACAAGATTTACATCAAGACCTTCAAGAATAAGAAGTCAAACTGTTATTGCAAATGAACCATTGAGATATGAAACATCATCTATAGGGAATAGGCTTAGAAATATTCCAATACAAGTATATGAAGAAGGTGCTGCCCACAACCTCTTACGAAATGGAAGGTATAACATGAACAAATACGCTCTGTTCAAACAAATTTGGTTAAGTTTACTGTATGATATAGATATGAAAGATTTAGATTTTTATGAAACTGATTTTATAGAAGCAATACAAGTAACTCCTATGGAATATGAAGCTTTTTTTTTTAGGAGTCATGAGATTGCTGTTGATACAACTAGTTACATAGATTTTATTGCTCATTCTTTCAAAATCATACATGAAAATCTAAAAAATAGAATTATATACAATAGGTTTACACCACAACAAATGGAAATTGTAAAAAACGCAATACAAATAATGATAGATAATTTTGATAAAAAAATGTGGAATGAGCGAGGTTATGAAGATGTATTTAGAACATTAGCAGCTAATAAACATAGAATGTTAGAATATATTAGTTTAAATAAAATTTTAGACTTATTGAATTGTAAAATCGGAAAAGGGTCCGGATGTGCAATTATGGGAGGGAAACGAAAAACTAGAAAACAATTGAAAAAGAGTCGTAAAAAATATAGAAAACGAAAAACTAAAAAATATATGAAAAAGAGTAATAAAAATTAAAAATACAAATTTTTTAACATACAGTATTGAAATACTTTATGTTATTCTTCGCTATTGTTTTGTTTTAAACATTCAAATACAGCATTTAGTGCTGTTAAAAATCCACCCAATGCAAAAATAATAAACCCTAATGTAAATAAAATAGAAGTGATTAAATTTGATGCAAGACTATAAGATTTTAAAATAAATCCTATTACTATAATTACAAATCCAGAACACATTATTATTATTGATTTCATGTTAATTAGATTTATCTAATTATTTTTAAATTAATCTAATTATGTTTTAATTAATGTATTGAAATACTTTATGTTATTCTTTGTTCTATTAATAAGTTGATATATAATTTAATGCTCTTCTTTTTTACTTTCCATTGCTTTTCCAGTAGATTTTTCTTTTTGTATTTTCCAATCTATATATTTACAGTTAATTAAATTTACACAGAAATCTAAACTATATATGAATATAAAACCAACTATTAATTTTGTTAAATTACTTTTGAATGGACTTATTATATCATTCATAAAAACATTTGGAACAAAAAATGTAAAGAATGCATAGAGACAACCTTTCATTATTCCAACATCTATTGAATGTGACAATGTATATTTTGCCGCATTAACTAAAATACCAGTTATTGCTAACTTATCTATAAAAGACTTCAATACAATTTCATAAAAATTATGTGGATGATGCGGATATAATATTACTTTGAAATATGGCTTTGTTATTGTCAAAGTAAGTAAATTTAAAATCTCATTAATAAAAGGCATGAGAGCAGCATAAAGATCCAAATTTGTTTTTATATGTCCCCAGCCTAATTTTATTATGTCTTCATAAAAATTACACTTATGCATTATATAATATCTTTATATAATAATTTATTCTGTTTTAGTGATGTTTTTACTTCTAAATTCCTCCTTCCGGAAATTCATTGTCAAAAAACATGTCTCCTTGTTCTTGCATAATATTCTGCACGTCTTCGAGTGCATCATTTTCTTCAAAAACTAAATCTTCATATTGATCTATCATATTATCATTTCCCCAATCAAATGTTAAAGTATAACTTCTATATATATCAATTATACCCAATATCGGCATTCTAATTAACATCACTACTGCATAAAAGAACATTAACATTAATAAATTAAACTGTAATTGATTTGGATTGATCATTAGTGACAATCTCGATAGAGTAACATCAAGTGTACTCATATTAGCTTCTCGTTCTAATTGTTGGGAAATTTCATCATGTAGTCTGTCGTACTCTTGAAACCTTTCTTCTCGATCTTGAATTGTTCCCAAATCGAAACCTCCGCGACGGTCACTCATTCGCTGTATCTGACTATTTATAAATATGAAACATAAGATAGAGCAAAGTAAATAATCTAAACCTTCTCGACGTAATCTTCTTCTTTCATTTCTAACTACTGTATCAATGCGACGCTCTCGTCTTATGTGTTCTTCTTGTAGCTCTGGCTGATTAAAATCTTGGTTAATAATAGTTCTTCTAAATTCATCTTGTATTTCTCGCTTACATAGAGGACAAGATCCTTGCTGTGTTGTCGTTCGTTCTGCTGTCATTACCCAATCATTTATACAGTTTTTGTGAAAATTTTGGTAATGAGTACAATCATCACCAAACAATTTTTGAGAGGTTGAATCTGGGTTATCACTAGAATTATCTATTTGTTCTAAACATATAACACAGGTCTCAGTATCATTTCCACCTGACATGTTTCTTCCTTCTGATTTAAAAATTTTGAGTCGTTGTTTTATAGCACTAGTTATTATTTTAACTGCCTTTTTATCATTTTTTAAACTTTTTTCTATATCAAATGAATTTAAAAATTTCTGGTGTGATTCTATAAATAGTTTTATACATTCTTTTAGATAGACTTGAGTATTTTTTTTTGGTTTCATCATAAATTTTTTTAATTTAAAAAGAGGATGTTTATCTGTTATTTTATTATTTAAATATGTTTTAACTTTTTCAGTGTTTAAATCCACATTTATTAGATACTCAAACAAGTTGAATTCCGCATTATTTTTCATAGATGAACTCTTTCTTCTTCTCTGACTGGTTGTTCTGTTTTTAATTCTCCGACTGCTTTTTCTTTTTATTCTATCACTAGTTGTTCTTTTTATTCTCTCACTAGTCGTTCTTTTTCTCCTAGGACTAGTTTGACTCATTCTAAGACTACTTTGTCTTCTTCTTGTATTAGGCATATATATATATTAAGATTATAATAATTTTTCAGAGTGATATTTAAGAACTTTCAGTCCGTTTACTTTTAATTAATATTATTATTGTTATATTATAAATGGATTTTGCAGAAAGACAGAGGTTATTTGACAAACCGATTGGACAGCCTAAAAAAACTGTTGAACAGATAAAAGCCGATATTAAATTTTTGGAATATTGCATTAAAACAGAAGGAAAATTAATGGGAAAAAAATAAAAGGTAAATATATATATATAATGCCAAGAGCTAGAAGCACCGGAAGTGTTCAGCGTGAGAAAAAAAAGAAAAATAGAACTCGTAGAGTAAGGTCAGCATCACCTGAAACGAATTTATTAAAAAAATTATTTCAAGCAGTATATGATAGTGATGTAGCTACTGTTCGCAGGCTTGTTAGACGGGGAGCAATTGGACATAAAGATATACCATTTCATATGCAATATAGTGAGATTTCAAGTATGAAAACTGCAATTGCTCATTTTTCAGTTACTATTGCACATTACGCATACCCTGACAATGCAGAAGATGCTCTACAAATTTTTAGAATATTAAGAGATGGTGGATTAGAATATTCAGAAAACACTATTACACCAGAGGTTTTTGTCACTATATGGCAAGATCCAGAAATATTTGAAGAATTAATTAATAATCGTTATGATATTAATACGCAACATTTTAGAGGACATACCATGTTAATGCATGTATTGGCAAGTGCAGTTCGGGAGGAGGGACCATTTACTGAAGGAGAATATACTGATTTAATAAACAGATTATTTGATTTAGGCGCTGATATAAATATTCAAGATGAATACGGTTTAGATGCATTGATGATTGCAAGTGGGCATGAAGCAGTTGACGAGTTCTGGTATAAGTTTTATGGTGGAGGATTGGGTAATGAAATAGCACCCGAACCTTATTATGTAGAACTGTTGCTTGAAAATTTGAAGCGTACTAGACAGCGATATGATTTTACAAATACTGCGCAAAATGGCGATGATTTTAATGGAGATGAATATACATTGGAAGAAAGTCTTAATAGATATGGAAGAGAAAACAATGACCCACAAGAGTACACAGATACTGTGGAACTTATCAGAGAATATAAATTAGTAATTAGCAAACCGACAAAATCTGCTCGCTTTGGTATGGTAAGAGAGCCGCAAACTAATAGAACAAGTAGTATCAGAAGTAATAGCAATAACCGAAGCAGGAGTGGAAGCAGGAGTAGTAGTGCAAGTGAGGGAGGTGGTAAAAAGAAAACAAGGCGAAGAAATAAGAAATAGTAAATTATTTATATTTCTATCTTAAATATAAATAATGACCGATGACACAAATAAAGATAATCATAATAACAATGGTATACAAACTAGCGAAATTATACCACAGTTAGATTTAGAAGCGAGTGTACATAGTCTTAAACGCTCAAATAGTATGGAAGAAATGGCTTTTCAATTTATGACAACTAGAAATAAAACAGAGAGAGATGTAGAAATTGTCAACGAAATTACAGATAATAAATTCAAGAAGATGGAGTATATTGATGTTGAAAAAGAGATTGATAAAAACTATCTTAATGTTAATCATAAGTATTCATCTAGTCTTGATATTTTAGCGAGTTATCTCAAAGGGCAGAAAATTATCTATATGGAGTCAAAAAATCATTGTGAGCGTCAATTAAATTACTTAATGTTGCCTGCAATATTTCTCTCTGCGGCAGCAACAATATTAGCAGGAGTGGGTGGTAATGAGCTATTTTTGGCATGTGTTAACGCATTTATTGGTTTCTTATTGGCTTTAGTTAATTACTTAAAACTAGATGCTGCACAAGAAGCACATAAGATATCTTCCAGACAATATGATAAATTACAGTCTGGGGTTGAATTCACATCAGGTTCTATATTACTATTTCAGAATCAGATTGAAGAAGGCGAAGAAGGGAGTCATGAAGATCGTTTAAGAGAGAAGCTTGGAGATGTAGAGAAAAAGATATCTGAAATAAAAGATACGAACCAATTCTTAACACCATATGCGGTAAGAACAATGTATCCGGTTATGTATAATATTAATGTATTCTCTCTAATAAAAAAGATTGAAGACCATAGAAAAAAGACAATAACAAGTCTTAAAAATGTGAAAAATGAAATATCATTTATTCAATTTATACAAGAAAGACAAGATTATGAATTAGATGAGGACTACAAAGATAAATTAGTTGCGCTTTTTACATTGAAAAAGGACTTAATAAAGGAAATTTTGGTATTACAATCTGCATATTCAATGATAGATACAATGTTTTTACAAGAAATTAAGAATGCCGAGGTTATTAAACGCCGTTGTTGTCGTAGTTGCAAGAATTGTTGTGAACCAACCTTAGTTGACCCTGAAAAAATTAATCCTTTTATTGCACAATTAATAGATCCTTTCAAGAGAAATGACATTGTAGAGCAGAGAGAAAGTAGTTGTTGTGGTTCTTTTTGTTGTTGTAAAGGTGGTAAAAAAATAATAAAAAGTAAAAATGCATGTGGCGATAAGCAAAGTAATAATGATTTCTGGTTTAGGTCGGATGAAAATCATTGTGAAAATGGTGCATGCGGTGTTAAACTTGCAAGGAAAAAATCATTATTTATTTCAAATAATTCTTCAGAAGAAAATAAAGTAGTTACAGAAGGAATAAATATCGAGATGGAAAAAATTAAAAAAGAGAGAACAAATAAATCCGAGAAAGATATTCATAATGTTGTTTAAATAACTAGAAATGATTATTTATAGTTATTTTTGTATGAGTTTTTATTATTAATTTGTTAGTTAGGTTATTAGTTTGGTTTAGTTAGGTATTTAAAACACTCATATATGGAATTGTTTAGTCAAGTTTAGGCAGAAATATCAAAACCAAGCTCTGGTCCATTATGAAGAGGCCATGGATAATTGACCTTTACACCACCCGTGAGATTTGCGCTGTACATTCCAACAAAATCGCCACCGACACTTCCAACACCACTATTTCCTAAATCAACGCTAATTGCAGGGTCTACAGATAGACTAGCAGAACCACTTGCACCACCCTTAAGCATACTTAAAGCTAAATAGACAATAACTAATACAACCACTCCTGTAGTAATTGAATTCAAGTCGAGCTTCATATAATATTTACTAAGAAAATATATTTTTTCTTAAAATCTTGATTTATCCCAATCAGTCAAACCACAACGAGAACAATATACATCTTTTTCATACATTTGAAAATCGGTAACCCAATCATGATTACAATTTTTTTGAATCCTCTTTGTAACAAATTTTAACTGTGTTTGTAATTCACACAGTTTTGCATTCTGTATTTGTATTTGTTTTAAAATCTCATTACGATTTTTCTCTAAATCTTGATTTTCTAATTCTCTCTCAATTTGCTTATTCATATCTATTTACTTCTAAAATAATTATTAAATCATTAAATTAATTGTTAATTCTGAAATACTTTAATATTCGGAATTAGCTACAACTATTTATCGGTCACAATAAAAATAAATTGAAATAGAAATTGACACTATGATGAGATGTACGAAAAGGCAATCAATCATGACCAATTCAACCACTTCCCACTCTATTCGCTGCGGCTTCTGCGCCAATCTCGGACTTCCTGAGCGTGTTGTCACGACTCATCTTGTTCGCGATTGCAAGAAGCTTGCAAATACCAAGTGTCTCCAATGCGGAGAGCTCGGCCACACTGTTGGTCGTTGCCCTCTTAATAAGGACACGAAACCCAAGTATTCTCGCAAACCATTTGTGGTTCGCGGCCAGGGTCTGAAACCCAAGCCTGAAGTTGATTCTGACGGATTCAAGATTCAAGGAAAGCGAGGTGCTGCTTCTGCCAATCCAACACATCATGTGGTGGTTTCAGTACCAAAAGCCAAGATTCCCACCAATTTTGGTGGTGAAATTGAATTCAAGGAGCCTGAAAAGGTACCTGAATTCATGAAGCCTAGAGGCGCATGGGCCTCTGGAGCACCCAAGCCTGTTGAGATTCGCCCTCATCAGGAAATTCGCCCTCCTGTGCCGAAGGCGGAAGCCAAGATTCCGGCCAAGCCGCAGGCCAAGCCGCAGGCCAAGCCGCAGGCCATGCAGTACATGTCCACCCAGTCCACTGGTGGCAACTATGCAGCAGAGGAGGAAATCAAGCAAAGAGCTGCCAAGCAAGGTCTCAGCTGCTGGGCAGATGATGATGACGATGATGATTGGGAAGCTGATATTGAAAATGACCCATTCTTCCAGTAAATAAAAAAAAATATTTAGAAACTATCCTAGCTACTAGTTTTTTCTTATTTTAAATAGATATAAAAAAGTTTTTTATAATAATATACTGATGAACGATACACTCGTTTTTTTTGTTCCAATTGATGTACGATATGATTTTAATGATGTAGTAGATGAACTTTCATGTACTTATTGTACTATTAATGATTGGAATATTTACACGCAAGATGAGAATGGCTGGTGGTACACTGTAAATATTAATTGGGATATGGAATCAAGCGATGCAGTTGTAAATCTACAAAAATCTTTATTTATGAATAATGCATATATTTATGTAGGTCACAAAGTAAGTAAGAACAAAACTGTTTATCATGATGTAAATATTTTTGCTCCTCGTATTTATGAATATCCAAATCTCTATAATCAACATCTAGAACTGTTAGAATCACATAAAGAAGTAACTGCTGAACTAAATAATTTAAAAGAAATTAATACAGACCTAGACCGCGACAATGTTGAGCTTAAAACAAAGATGGAAGAAATGAAAAAAAAAGATAAATCAAAACAATGTGAAGACAAATGTGAAAAATATAAAGACAGATGTGAAAAATACAAGGAAAAATGCGTAAAATTGAAAAAACATAGAAATGAAATGGAACAAGAAGTTGAACGACTTAATAAGCGCAACCAAGTACTATTTGAAAGATATCCTCAACACTGTAGTTAATTGTCATTGAGTAGTTCAGCCCTTTTTTTAATAAGTGTCATGATTTTTCTGTTTAATTCAACTTGCGATACATATTGTTTATACACATTTTTATAAGTATTAAATAGACTAATAAGTAATATAAATAAAATTCCAAAAATAACAACTATAAACTGTATGTACTCCTCCATCACTATGAAAAAATATTAAATATAAAATAGTTTCAATTTTTTTATATTTAATTCAATAAACGAATACTGGGGTGCGTTCCGTTTAGTTGCGTATTTATTCGTTATTTTTAAAATGAGTTGCACTTTTTGTTCGCTTCAATGTACTATTAAGTCTATGTGGCGAAATTGGATAGCGCGATGAAAGTTTGCGACGAGTTGCTTGTTGAAGAATTGCTGCATGTCCTTGTTGTTCCATTTCATGTCTGCGAGATGGCATGAAATTTAGAGCAAAATCAATAACCAATATTACGATTAATGTTACACCTCCCACAATAAGTGCAATAATAAGTAAATACAAAATGAACCCAATCATGTTTACCAAACTCATTCTGTATTATTATTTATTCATTACTTATAGTTCAATTTTTTTAAAACTATAACTAAATACATAATCAGTGAAACATCGCTTCACTAAGTGCAATTTCTGGTTTTCCGTATTTTTTTAGGTCTTCATTTATGTGATATAGTAAAAATTCTGATACTTTGAAATACTCTGTAAATGTTGTTGTATATTCTTGATTTTGCTTTAATGGAATTGTAACCTCAATATTATTCTTATTTATTTTTATTATGTATCTTATAGTTGGATTATCCTTTCTTGAAGCATAAAAAATACTTGTATTTGCCTTATAATGATAGTAGTTTTTATCTAGTAAATTGCGAACATCAATAAACCACAACTTATCAAATATATTTAATTCTGTCATTAATTAATTATTACTAACAATATTGTTTTATATTTTCTTACGCAATTATTTTTTATAGTTACTCAATGATATCACTGTCAAAAAAATCAAAATCAAAATCATTAAAAATAAATATAAAAGTGAATTATCCCTTTGTCTTGATTCATTATTTTCAATTCTGTCATTTTGATTTTCAATGTCACTTTCTATATTTAATTCGTGCACTCTATTTACAGATATATCATTATAATATTCTAATAATACTGCTCTACATAAAGGACATTTCAAATCCTTTTCATGTCTGCGACATTCATTATTCATTTTTTCATAACACTCATTACAAATTATCTTATTACAATTAAAACACTGTATTATATTTGTATCTCTCCAAATTAGTTCAAAACATATTGGGCATCCTTGTGGTAAATACTCTACACATATATCCATTGTTTTTGAATCTTTTATGAATGTAAAATCATATTGTTTAGTATTTGATGGTGGAGTTGTATTTCCAAAAAAAAAATCTTGATTATCAAAAATTTCTTCATATTTATCTTTCAGCTCTAAATTTTTTGTCTTTAATCTTGCAAGTTCCAATCTTATTTTTCTGTTCTGTAATCTTTCAATTAAAAAATGGGTTTCATCATCTTTAAAATAATGTTCCATCTGTTCATATATATCTTTATTTTTTATTTTTGTTTTTGTTTGTTTTTGTTTGTTTTTGTTTGTTTTTGTGATGTTTTTATTCGTCCTCGTGTAATAATACAACCGAACTCTCTTGTCCTGAGCGGTATTTTTTTTGTTGTTTCATGTAATCAATCACTGGGAGAATGTGTAATTTTACATACTTTTCAAGATTTTGGTATGGTTCAATATTCATTGAAACAATCAATTCTTGAATTTCATAAGGTAAAATATTACCGAAAGGCATATTACCTTCTTTGATGAAAACATTTAGTCGGAAATTATTTTGTACACTGTATTTTTCCAGAATGTTTTCTAGCCATGCAATGTGTGGGTCATAAATACTTGCTGGTTCATACCATGATGTATCCATGAATTCAAAAACCTTGCTTCTGTATTCCTGAATAAATGTCTCAATGGAGTCATGAACCAACTCTGGTACAGTATTTCGCAAAGTTTCCTCTGAATCTGTTACAATACCATTTTTGCATTCATCATAGTCTTCTTTTGATTTAATCCAAAGATTCCAATCAATCGCATAATCTTCCAGAATCAATGCAAGTCCACTGTAAGTCATGTTTGCGGTTTGTCTCGGTTATTAAGGCTGAGTTGCACAATCCTACTATTCGCAATTTTCTATTTCAATTTATTTTTATTCCGAATTATTTATTCCGAATTATTTATTCCGAATTATCTAGTCGGAATTATCTAGTCGGAATTACCTAGTCGGAATTACCTAGTCGGAATTTATGTACAATATTTTTTTTATTTTTAGAGAATAGTTTAAAAAATAAAAAACTATACCATATATAATGGCCTCTCCTGTTCAAAGTGCATTTACTAATAAGAATATTCATGCACCCTTAAGTATTCTAGTTTCTTCACCTATGACAGAACCTAATTATTATTCAAGAGGTTTAAATGGCGATAGTTATTATAGTCCACCACCATCATCACCACCTCCTCCACCAACTGGCCCACATCCAAATATTGCAGGATTTAATACTTTAACATTAGATACAGATACATCTCCTGACCAAAAATATTCTGAAAGTATTACTCCTAAAGCCCCAATTACAGAATTAAGAAGAAATAGTATTGAAGATGATACTAGTGATACTATAAGTGAATCACAATTATTAGACGATAAATTAGATGATAAATTCAGTAATAGTACTAATTCTGAAAATAGTGAAAAGTTATCTATATCTAATTTAAGAGGATTTGGTGACATTGGGATACAAGCAGTAGCCGAAACAAATAATAAACAAACGAGTCCTATTAAATTTGAAGGTGTTGAATACATATCTTCTTCGCCTAAAACTGGTTCTTGTGATAAAGAGACAAATACTGAGGAAGATTTTCGTATTGATGTTGTTATGAGAAATATGGATGTAACAAAAGAAGAAGCTCAAGAATTTATTAATAGTGATGAAAATGAAGAGAATCTTTGTCCATTAATCAACCGACATAATGACAGCTATGACCAACTATTTCCATATACATGCGATAAAACTACTTCACCTATTGAAGCTCGTGAAAAAGTTATTGAAGATTATGAAGTTAAATTAAATGACTTAACACTAGAAATTTATGAAAAACAAAGTCGCCTTGAAGAACTTGAATTATCGCTTACAAGACGAGAAAAACGGCTTGAAATGAAAGAAAATAAATTTGTCACAACTGTTTTTGATAATGTATTTCACTTATCTGTTGTAATTCTTATTGGATATGCTAGTAGTAAAGTACTCGCTGTCTTATTTTAATTTTTATTTAATTCTTATTTTTATTTAATTCCTAATTTAAATAAATTGAAATTAAATATATCTATTTATAAAACAGTATCATGCAGACTCGTTCAATGACTCGCAAACTCGCTCAAGAGAAATCTGTAGTATATTTTGATGAAAATGAATATCATAACTTTCACAATAATCGTGAAAATTATAATAAGGAACAAGAAAGACGACGACTGGCTGGTATTAAGCCTATTATTATTTGCATGGGTGGACCATATTCAGATGCTTGGTATCCACCCCATAACTAAACTGATGTGGGTGTTGGTGCCTGTACACTAAGTGTATTGTTACTCATTTCACTTGATTGTTGCATTTCAGAAGCAAGTATTACACGATATGGACTAGTTGATTTACTTTGACGATAGATTTTATCCAATTTTATTTTTTGTTTTTCAGTATCAACAAATAGCGTTGTGTAATGGATATATTTCATAATTAGACTATCATAACGCTTCCAAAAAGCATCCATTTTCATTTTATTATAAGTTGAAATTGAAGAAACCTGTCGTGCATCCAAAACAACATGTATTTTTATCTGGGACTGTGTTGATTCTAGCATTTCAAGTTCTGTTTTCATAGCAAGTAAAAAATGTTCTACAGGACTACAATTTTTTGGCAGTGTATAAGTCCAATTTTTTATAGATTGTTGGGAATTAGAAGTCATAATATACTATATAACATACTTTTTATATTTTATATTATTAATAATTAACTCAAAAAAAGCAATATTCTCTTAAATACGGGAGAAAAATGTTCCATTCAAATTAGAACCAAAGTTTTGCAAATTAAAATTGCTATACAACTTATATCCCATTAAAAATGTCATAATATTCAGCATAAAGGAAATAGTATCTTTACATGCAGTTTTCGGTCTTGTTTGTTTATCAAACAAATCTTTATATTCTAAATCATTCTCATCATCATCGTATTTCTTAATTTCTTTTCTTTTTATCTTTCTTTTAAGTTCTCTCATGTAAAAATAATATTTATAATCATAATCTTGGTCATAAAAAAATGAAGTGTAATCTTTTCTAAGTTTAGGATTGGCATCTAGTCGTGTTTTACACTGCAATTTACCAGGCATTATTATATATTCTATTAATTATATTTAAACCAGTTTTTATATACAAACAAAAAAATTCCCCATTGGGACATCTTTTTTCCTCCAGGACATTTGGGCAATTACTTGCCACCTGCTGCTGCGGTAGGACTTGCTGCAGCAATATCAAGCTTTAGGTGGTCAGTTGACACTGGTGTTGTCTTTTCCTCCTGTGGGCTTGATGGTGGGGTCTTGGTGTTTGCAGCATCCACTGCAACCGCCTTAGGAACTTCGTCACGACTGACGAAAACCTTCTTTTGGGGTCGTTTTCCCCCATTTTCGCGGGGTTTGTGGGCCGCAGCAGGGTCTGATGCCTTCACCATCCAGTACCAAGGGTCGTCATACACAATCTTGAGACGCTCACTGTCACCACTCATAAGACGCTGGCGTTCAGCATCCCATCCCTTGAACCAATGCTTGAAGTGTACAAAGAAGCGCTTCACCGTCTCGCCCTTCTCATTCACTTTGCTGATTTCATCAATACGCTCCACCATACCGAATTTACACTCCTTCATTACTTCCATAACACGCTTCTTTGTGATATTGCCGAAGGCGCGGGGAATACAGAGGCTGGGGGAGTTCTTTTGAATGCTGGTCATGCTTTTCAATACAGTTCATCTAGTGGTCTAATTCTATTTCAATTTATTTTTATTGTTACTGATAAATCATTCTGCATTTTTGTTTTATTCAGAATACTATTTAATAAATTCAGATTCGGTATTATTTTACTTATTCGGAATTAAAATTTCAGAATCGGAATTAAATTTAGATTTTTTTATTCAGAATAGAAAATTCGGAATTACTACAATAATAAATCGGTTACAGTAAAAATAAATTGAAATAGAAAAATCCGAATAGAGTAATTGTGCAACTCAGCATTAACAACCGAGACAAAACTATCATGCAACTGCGCACCGACCTTTTCGTTTACGCCACTGAATCCCTTCCCAAGTGGAATCCTAGTCATGATGACTGGGATTGGATTCCTACAAGGAAAAGGCTTACAACAACTTATGATATTGCTCAAGATGTTTATCGCCACTTGGTTATGTATGAAGACCTTCAAGCCTACGAGGATGCTATTTGTCATCAAAGAAACATTGATACTTGGCTTGCAAGAGTTTTCAACAAAGCTGGCGACTATTGGAAGAATTTGATGGAAAGAGCTTTGAAAACCAAACAGTATTATGAGTATGATGGGATGCTTGATTATTATCGTCCATCACTGTGGCTTCTTCGCGAAGATTGGATGAAACAGGAAGGACATGACTTCATTGTTGACCGCATTCCAAGTCTTGTCTTCTTCGCGAATGATGACGAAACACGACTCATTTATCCTACTTGGAAAGCCAAAAGCAAGGAACGCATTAACAAATATGTAGATTTGATTGAATCTGGCAAGATTACTGATTACGACATACCAGATGAAATATACGAAGAAGTTTACAGTGAAATCCGACAAAAATAAGACAGAAAACATGAAAAAACAAGACAGAAAACATGAAAAAACAAGACAGAAAACATGAAAAAACAGCCCCACTGGGGCATTTGTCACGTATATAACAATTATTCAAACTATGAACTCCGAACTGCTCTACCGCATCAATCTTGATAAACTCCAGGATGGTTGCAAGAAAAACTGGTTTGGCTCTGCGGATACCACATATGGTTTATCACCTGCTGATATTATCATTGACGAGACTGAACCAATTCATTTCGTTCAAATACTTTTCAACCTCAAAGAAATCTGCTACCAAGACGACAATTGGATGTTGTTTTCTCGCAATGGATTGATTTCTATTATGAAGAATCAAGAGTCAAACTATTTGAAAGATACACGATGGTGGGGCAAGAGCTTTACAAATGAATTTCACAGTCAAATTGACTTCTTCATCAAGATGTTTTGTGAGGTTGCTGGTTATTATTAAGAGAGAAAACAAGAGAAAATGAAAAAAGAAAACAAAAAATACAGGTATTGTGTGTGTATTTTTTCTTGTTTTTTGTCTTGTTTTTGTCTTGTTTTTGTCTTGTTTTATCTATTATTATTTACACGATTATTACAAACTATAACACACAATGCTAAGCATGAAAACACTACCATTATACACACAAGCGATATTATTAGAACTGGAATACCAACAAGTATTGTAGTAAATATTGTGTAAAACTCGGTCTCATTCTTACAATTCCATACGCACATTCCTGAAAATAATTTAAACAAAGTTCCTGCGGAAAATGAACCGCTTATGAAGCATACAAATACTCCAAACGCTTTGACTTTTTCTGTAAGGAGTTTCGCACAAGCTTCGCGAAGTGTTACACCATGATTAAGTTCATACCGATTAAATACATTGTAAATTTTCATGGTGCAATATTTAATACCTTCGTATATGGATCCAACAAAGAACATTACAAATAAAAGACAAAACGCAATAACTGGTATTCCAATAATTCCAATTCCAACACTACCAACAATTGTAAATGCTAAATCTTCATTTTGACACTTCCATGCACAATAACCTTCAAGTGTTTTAATGACAGTTCCAACTATAAATGCTATAAATATTGTAAAAAGTATTATAAACGATGCTAATAAACTATTTTGTTTGTTACAAAGTAGACCTCTATCGTATCTTTCTTCTTCTTCATCAATTTCTGTTGTTGTATCACTAATTGTTGGAGGACGAATATATCCCATCTCAACATCATATGATTTATACCATGTATCTGGAGGAGCAGGGGAGAATCTGCAATTTGGACACTGGCTTTTTGAATTTGTT
>Ga0129351_1000266_pt1 | contig 19213 bp, 27 predicted proteins | sample CPBDNA_8_FD_94423 | JGI IMG/M metagenome (GOLD analysis project Ga0129351, IMG submission 94423) | Freshwater to marine salinity gradient microbial communities from Chesapeake Bay, USA - CPBay_Sum_27_0.2_DNA | ecosystem: Environmental > Aquatic > Marine > Coastal | place: USA: Chesapeake Bay... | reverse complement strand
TGATTAACCGAGTTTTATTTATATCTCTTTTATGATATGCGGGCCAATTTTGTATTTGAACATTTTGCCCCATTATTAGCTTTTCTTCTTTGTTTTCTACAAAACAAATTTTTTCAAATTTTATCTGTATCATATTGAGCAAGCTATGTAATATGGGATTTCCTGATGTGTAAATTTTATCATATTTTGATTGTTTATCTAAATATAGCAATTGAGGAATGACATCATGCAAGCAATGTCCGTAATTATTAGGGAACTGAACATTAATTATGCATATATTATCGCCATCATAATTTGATTTAGTATGTGCATTTTCACCGCTACCTGCAATCGTTGACTTTTCTAAATAATCATTGTTAATATTTTTTATTTTAATAGCATTTTGTGAAATATTAATATTCGCAATTTTTGGGCTAACATTAATATTTTGCGCATGACCCATATAATCAAATAAACGGTCTTGTAAATTTTTACTTAAAATTCGCATATAATAATATTGTACACATTTTTATAGTGTATTTAATATATAATGAAAGATATACCGCAGATAATGCATAATCATATGATATCATGTATAATGTGTACCTACCGAAGGTTTACATGTGTCGAAAGGTCAATTCAATTTTGGTTAAACCAAGATTACAAAGGTCCTATGGAGCTTGTTATTTATAATACTGATGTGGATAATCCAATCATATTAGGAGAAGAAATTAAAGAAAAATTTCCAGAAAAAGTCAAAAATATAAAAATTATTAATAATAATACAAATTATTTAACCAAGGAAGACTATACAAACATTGGAGACATTAGAAGAGATTCTTTATCTCATGCGAGTGGAACGTATTACATATGCTGGGATGATGACGACATTTTTTTACCTTGGAATGTTCAGCAGTGTGTTGATGGGTTACAAGCAAACCCAGGCATCTGGGCATGGAAACCTGAGAGAAGCATGATGTGGCCATCAAATGAAGATCCAAAGATATGTGGGAATGCGATGGAAGCTAGTATTATAGCTAGATTAGATAAAATCAAACAATATGGTTTTATACCCCATCAAGGAGGCGGAGAGCACTTAGACTGGATGAGAGAATTTAGTATTCAACACAAATTTCATGTTGAAAAAAATAGTATTCCTGGTTATTCTTTTAACTGGGCGGATCAAGGAGAAATGCGCGGACACAAACAAAGTGGAACGATAGATAGACCAGACAACTTTGAATATCACAAAGCACATACTACAGATTATGCCAAAAGACCTATCGAAATATTTGATGCAGAAGTAGTAAACAATATATATCAAATTCACATACGTTCTATAATAAAACAAGTAGGAGTAACAGATTCTCTCTACACAGTCTCTCAAGAACTTTTGGATAAATATGTCAAAAAATACGAAACTAATCACTTTAATTTTATTGAAATTGGTACGTGTGACTATGATACTTTATTAGAGCAACTAGGAGATACACAATTAGGAATTTCAATTGAACCAATTAAATCTTACCAAGATAGATTGCCATATAAACCAAATGTGATTAAAGTTAATGCAGCAATATCTTCTGAAGATAAAGATATTGATTTATTTCATGTGCCTTTAGAAAATCAAATTAAACATAATATGCCATTTACAAGAGGGTGGGGAACTGTTGAAAAACCGCACAAAAGTCACGGGGATCCCACTTTATTACTCAACGATGGAATTTTACAAAAATCAACAATAAAAGCTTTAACCTTTAAAACTTTATGCGAAACATACGGCGTTAGGTCTGTAGATCAGATAAAAATTGACGCAGAAGGACATGACTGCATTATTGTTAACAGCATTTTAGATTATGCAAAAGTAAAACCTCAAAAAATATCGTTTGAGCAAGCTCATTGTGATAAAAGCGAAGTTGAAGCTACTAACAATAGATTATCTTTATTGGGATACCAACTTAAAAATCAGGATACAGAAGTAGATGATTTAATTTATGAACTGGAAGCATAACGCTATCAGGAGACATAATTAAAATTTACTTAGTTTTTGCACTTGTGTGAAACCGTGTGCAGAATTTTAATTAGTGTAATATAAAATACTATGGGAGAAGAATAATATGAATATAATTATACCACTGGGTGGTATTGGCTCACGTTTTATCGAAGCTGGATACTCTCTACCGAAACCATTAATTAACTTATTGTTAAAGCCTATGTTATTTTGGCTTTTAGATTCTTTAAGTTTTAAACAATCTGATTTGGTAATTTTAGTTTGCAATAAACGTCTTGAGAATTATCGATTCAAAGACTTGATCCTCAAAAAATATAAAAATATACATGTATTATATTTAGATCGGGATACTCGTGGTGCCGCAGAATCAGTTCTTGAAGGTTTATCTCTAGCCAATCTTAGTAATCCTACATTATTGCTTGACGGGGATACTTTTTATAATATTGATATATTAAATTTATATAGAAAATCTAAAAATAAAAACATGATTTTTAGTTTCGAGCAGCATGATAATCGCCCCATATATTCATATGTGGAATTAAAGAAGGGTTTAGTCTCCAAGATATCAGAGAAAATTAAAATATCTAACATTGCAAACACTGGAGCCTATGGGTTTCAAACGGGTGAAGATCTTAAAAAATATTGTGAAAAATCAATAAAAAAATTCGACCGTTCAAAACAAAAAGAATTATATACATCTTCTGTAATATCCGATATGATTATGGATCAACATAAATTTTGTTGTTCAATTATAAAAGATTCTGATTTTGAAGTCGTTGGTACCCCTTTACAATATAAATTATTTCATAATAAATATAAAACTAATCCAGATCATTTTAAAGATTTTAGAATATGTTTCGATTTAGATAATACATTAGTGACTCACCCTTCTATTTCTGGAGATTATGAGTCTGTGAAACCGATCAATGAAAATATTGACTATGCTAAATTTTTAAGCGATCTAGGTTGCACTATAATTATATATACAGCGCGCAGGATGAAAACGCATAATGGTAATGTTGGTAAAATTCTTGCTGATGTCGGACAAATAACTTTAAATACAATAAAAAAATACGATATCCCCTGTGATGAATTGTATTTTGGTAAGCCATATGCAGATGCTTATATAGATGACCTTGCTTACAATGCATTCACTAATTTCCCTTTTTCTCTAGGCTTAACTAATCATCAAATAAAAGAGCGAGACTTTAATTCGGTATCTAGTAAAACTATCCAAATTTTTGAAAAAAAATCTATAAATAATAAAAAATTAAAAGCCGAAGTTTTTTGGTATAATAATATTCCAAAAGAATTTCAAATTTTTACTCCTTCAATAATATCTTACATAGATGAAGATAACAAATATTCAATGGAAAAAATTCACGGCATAACTTTCAGTGAGCTTTTAGTCAGTGAATCGTTAACCATTTCTGCATTTGATCAGTTTTTAAACTTAATATCCGAACTACACAAAGTAAAGCCTTCAAAAATTGATATTAATTTATATAGCCTATACTCTAATAAGTTGAAAAAAAGATATGATTCTTATGATTATTCTAAATTTCCTAATGTTAAAAAAACTTACAATACTATACAAAATAATTTACAACAATACGAGAAAGAAAGCTTAGCAATTGCAGGGTGCATACATGGTGATCCAGTTTTTTCTAACATCATGGCACAGGGTGATAATTCAATTAAACTTGTAGACCCAAGAGGGTTAACTGGAGACGATGAATTTTCAATATTTGGTGATGTAATGTATGATTATGCTAAAATTTTACAATCCTTATGTGGTTACGACGAAATTTTATTGACGGGAAAACGTTTTCTAGATAACGAAAAATTCAAAAATAATCTACACAATCATATTGAAAAATTATATGGATCTAAATATCATAACTATATTGAAAATATTAAAAATTCTTTATTATTTTCCTTAATTCCACTCCACAATGATCAAAATTGTGTATCTTTTTATGAATTAATCAGTGCTTCAGAGCAAATAACGAACTAAAAATAACAAATAATTACAGCATATAAAATATGAAAAAAAACATACCTCCCTTAGGAAACCGTGAAGAATTTGCCATAAAACATGACAAACATATTAGCGTTACATTTGCTCAAGACCTATATGGCATACCAGCTTGGATGATAGTTAAGTAGTTAATACAACCATCAGTGCTTCGGCAAATCAAAAAGTTTATTTTAAAATTTTTTAAGAAATACTTAGAAATATAATTATATAACTTTATATATATATTATATAAACATATTAAATGTTAATTCAAAAATGAGCAATTTATATTCTGTATCAGTACATGAATGCCCAGAATGCGCGGAGCAAATGTGCAGGGGAATTTTGAAACTTGATTTAAACTCGCAAATTGTATTGCATGTTTCAAGCGCTACCTCAATAAAAGACTTTGAAAATTGCTTAATAAATAAAAGAGTATCGATTAATCCGCATCAATTTAAAACTTATTGGGGTTGTGATTTCACTAGAGTACATACTTCAAATTATGAGCATGCTTTACACAACAGTGAATTCCAATTTGATATATCATATGTAATATTTTTGGGATCAAACTGCTTAGTCATAAAAGACCCATCAAATTTTATGGCAGATTATGAATGTGGATTTACTATACATGACTATCCACCAAGAACCCCTCCAGCAATAGGAACAAAATATTTACACTGGTGGGGCAGGACATCACAAGATCCACGTTTTTTATCTGTAATGTCAGAACTTGAAAATCAAGAAAATTATGGTTGCGTGATCGACGGAACATATGTGTCAAGTAGAATAATGAATCGAATATGTTATTTATACGACAAATACTATGGTCAAAATCAAGATTATGAAAATATTTACACCCTAGACACCCTAGAAGAGCGTTTAATTCCGACCATCGCATGCAATTCAACAAATAAAATATCAAGAAGTTTAGTCCTTTGGTGGGGAGTGAATATCAATCAAATTGAAGATCCTGGAGAACATTTTATATTTAAGGGTATAGAAAGAAAAATAAATAACGAATTTCGCATGAAATATCAAGAAATCATTATTGATGGAAGAGCAAATGATTTACAATAATTTTATTGTATCTTAAAATTCATTTTGAATATGAAAAATATTCTTGATAAAATTAAGCAACTTCGCGTACTTGTTGTGGGTGATGTTATGCTTGATCGTTATGTAATTGGTGATGTTTATCGAATTTCTCCTGAAGCACCCGTTCCAGTTCTTTCAGTGAAAGATGAAAAGATTGTAGCTGGAGGAGCTGCAAATGTAGCTTTAAACGCGGCATCTCTTGGAGCTAATGTAGAAGTTTGTGGCTGGTTCGGTAAAGACACTCAAGGAGATTGTTTAAAAAATTTGTTAATAAGTCGTAATATCAGAGTGGATAAAGAATTTTACTCTTCTCATGCCCCGACAATAAGTAAAACCAGAGTTACATCGGGAAATCAGCAAATTTGTCGAGTTGATCGAGAAAACCCCCCAGAAGATTATAATCCAAATCGCATAGAATTATCAGAAGGATTCGCCAAAAAAGCTAGCTTAGCTAATGTGGTGATTATTTCTGATTATGGCAAGGGTTTCATCACTAATGAACTCTTAGCTTTACTGAGAAAAAACTCTTCCTTTATTGCCATTGACCCCAAGCCTAGTCGTTTATTGAATTATTATAATCCCGATTTACTCACTCCTAATCGACTGGAAGCTCTTGAGTTGGCGGGAAAATCTAGATTTGCGCAAAGTAATTTTCCAAAAAATCAAGTTATAACAGAAATTTTTAAAAAGTTTTCCCCCAAAAAACTTGCCATTACTTTAGGTTCTGAAGGAATGCTTTTAGCAGAAAATGGTAAAGCCAAAACCAGGATTCCTACTGCCGCTCGAGAAGTTTTTGATGTATCTGGGGCAGGAGATACAGTCATCGCAGTATTAGCAATGGCACTGGTGACAGGAGCAGATTTTAATAAATCTGCTCGATTAGCAAATTTAGCCGCAAGTATTGTTGTTGGCAAGGTAGGCACAGCTACAGCAACTACTGAAGAAATTCTTTCTATTATGTAGATTATTAAAATTTATGAATGTAATATCACATTTTATGTGTAACTAGATATTTATAGACCATGAGTATTTTATATACATTTCCTGCATCTTTTGAAATTTCTCCTGAAAATTTTAAATACACAGGGGACCAAGCTAATACAGCCCCATCGCTATATCAAGATACTGTTAAGAAATTATTTTCTAAATTTTATTCAGAATATTTAGGTATAACCTCAATTAAAATAAAACTTAATACACTGCAGGGTACAGATTTTTTTCGTTGTGATGTCACAGCCTTAATACGTAATCGTTATTTTATATATTCGGAAGTAGACGAAACCGCAATTAAAGCATTAAATAAAGTTCACGACATGCTTGAACAAAATGTGACTGAGCTCATGGATCGACGTCGTCAACGTCAAGTAGAGTTATAGTGCGATATGCGTTTATTCGGCCAACTAAAGTTGGAGGAACATCGGTAGGAGATTTTCTATCCCAAAATTACTCAAGTTTTTTTTATCGTCCTAATCCAGATCGTTATGTTCATCATAATTATTGTGGAGACGTAGATAATCCAGTGATTATTTTTAGAGACCCCATTGATAGATTTTATTCTATTTTTAAATTTTGGAAATTTGGGTCTGAGTCTAATCCTAGAAGTCTTAAGTTTCTCAGAGAATATGAACATTACAATATCAATGATTTTATTCGACTCATTCAAGACAAACAATTTCAGACCTTGCAACAAGGTTTTTTTCGAGCTTTGCATATTGCTCCCCAATTTTATTGGTATACTGGATTTTTAGAAAATATTATAGTCATTAAATATTCACGCGACCTTCAGGAACCTATTAATAAGTTATTAGATTTTTTAAATATTAAGCAAAAACCGATCACTCTATCGGCTACAAATATCTCAAAAGATCTTTCAAAAGAAACACTTTCAAGTCAAAATTTAAAATGGATAAATAAATACTACCGCAGAGATTATGAGTTGTTAGACATGATAGAAAATAAACAAAGATTCAAACATGTAATTATTTAGCAGTGTATTATACTTTATGGAACATAAGCATTTGTTAGTTAATGCAACTTTTACATCTAGTCCTTTTCAAACTACAGATTTCACTTCTGATTGGCTTAAATTTATTGTATCAAAAATTGATATGGAGTTATTATATCATCCAGTATCAGTGCATTGCGACACACCAAATAATGAAGGCATTAGTGCTTTTTGCTTAATTACTACTAGCCATATCGCCTTACATTCTTGGGAAAAAATTAATCCTAATTTAGTTCAATTAGATGTTTATAGCTGTAAAGATTTTAGTCATCACCTTATCTTGGATGAACTTAGGCAATTTTCTCCTATTACACTTGGTTGCAAATATCTTGATCGCTCTCTTGAGAACACAAAAGGTTGGCAAATGGGAAGTGAGTGGGGCATATGAACATTTATTTTAAACATTATTCTGGCGCTATTATGGAATATGATTATATGTTTTTTGATTGTATGGCTGAAGTACCTTTAGAAGAAGAAGACTTTGCACTAGAACAAGGTTGGTTGCCTGATGACTATTTTATTCCCAAAACTGGCAACAAAAATCATTGGTATCAAGCTAGGCAGACTAGAATCAATCTAAAAAAGTTCACAGAAAGCAAAAGCACAAAAAAAACTAGAAAAAAATGTGAAAAAATTCAAATAAAGACATATAGATCTGAAGAAGTGGATTTAGATCTATTAAATAATATATTCAGCAAATATATAGAATATAAAAATTTCAAGTCTTGGAGTTTAGCTCCATTAATTAAACTAGAAAAAGAGCGTAAATTCTTTCTAGTCTACCATTCCCCTGTTTCTGAAAAAGGTGGTTGGCATACACCAGTAGCATTCACTTATATGAGGGACGTAGGTAGCAACAGCGTGTTTTCAACTCAATTTGCCTGGGACTACGCAGAACCAAAATTATATTTAGGCAAATATGCAAATTTAGCCGAAATCGATTATTGTATAAAAAATAATAAAGATTATATGTATATAGGGATGGGTTACGAAAATTGTTGTATTTATAAATCTGCTTACAAAGGGTTTGAATTCTGGACGGGGCAAGAATGGTCAGACGATATTGAGCGTTACAAATTTTTGTGCGAAAGAGATTCAAAAATAACTAGAACAAGCGAACTAGATGCAATAAAAAAGGATGATGACGAAAAGTTTTTTAAATGAATCAAAAAAAAATGCCTGATAGTTATGTTCCAAACGCTTATATCTTGCCTTATGCAAGTAATTTATCTGCACCCGTAATTAAACCCGACCATAGTCTTGGTGGATGGAAAGTTAGCGCAGTACATTCTGCAAATAAGCATTATGAAGAGAGATTCAATGAATTAAAGAAAGAGCTTGAAGAACTAGCTGAAGATGTTAAATGGAACGAAATAATATTTAATGCAGAAATGAGAATGAAACCTGTTATTGGACAAATATATCATTTATATAAAAAAGATAATGAAAAGTATTTTATAAGTTTATTTGCTCCTCATGAATGCTCTTGGGGAGAAAAACACCAAGGCACTTTCAGATTAAATTACGACAATCGCTGGGAGTTGATTCAAAATGATTAAAGATTACATAGATTACATTTCTCTTAAAAGAGATGAACTTGGGGGTCATGCAATTTGTCCGTTTGCCAAAACTTTTTTAAAAAAAATTCAAATAATAGAGTCGGAAGATTTTTGGGTTGATGCTATCCGTTGTATGGATAACGAAGAACACCCTATGCTATATCTCATATATGGAGATAAAGATAAATATGACACAGAATGGCTTAAATGGTTTTGCAATATACATGAAAAATATTCAAGAGACAAAGACCTTTGGCTAATATGGGATCACCCCGATCAAATAAATAAAATAAACGGAATTGAAACAAATAATAAAGAATATGCAATTTTAATGATTCAATCTCTTTCTGAATTAAATAAATATTCACAAAAATTACATCAAACAAATTATTATACTTTTTGGGATGAAAATTATTATAAACAAATTATAACTAATCGTTTAACTTCGTGTAAATAAGTGTATATACAAATTATAAACTTATTATTAAATATAAATTATGAAATTACCAATTGAATATGTAGACAAACGTAGAAAATATATCTTATTTAAAAATGATTGCGGAGTAACAGATTGCGCTAGAGATGGTCGCATATACGAACATTATATATTTGATTGGATTACTAACAATCTCAATGTTGAAGGTAAAACTATATTAGATGTTGGAGCTAATTTTGGATTTCATTCTTTAGAATTTGCCGATTTAGTTGGCGCCAGTGGCACCATTCATTCTTTTGAACCGCAAAAATTAATTTACTATCAATTGTGTGGTAATGTTATCCTAAATGGACATAGAAATATAACTTGTCATAATCTAGCTCTTAGCGACACACACACAACTCTTAAAATGGAAAACCCTCAATATGAATCTCCTAATACCATCAACATAGGAAATTCTCATTTAGATGCATTTTATCATCATGGATTTAATTATGTAGATGTTCAAACTTTAGATTCTTTTGAATTCAATGATGTTGCGGTTCTTAAAATTGATGTTCAGGGTTACGAACCTAAAGTGCTAGATGGAGCGCGCGAAACTATCGCTAAACACAAGCCTGTCATTTTTATTGAAGTTGAATTGCCTCATTTACAAATTTATGGTTTTAATGAAAATAGTATTTTTGATCGACTTAGTAGCTTAGGTTATTCTTTTGAAAAACTTGTTAATGCAGAGCATATAGTAGATTATATCGCTACACCTAACATTTAAAAGTAAAACATGTTAGTCATTTGAATGTTAAATCTTTTGTGAAACCCTCCAGAACAGACATTTTATTTTTCTTTATTGTATGTATCTTATTGTGGTTTACAAATAAACAGCATGATCACATTATTTATTTAGAGGATACAGTCAAAATTCAAGATGAAGCAATACATAAACAACTTTTTTTAATTGAGTGTCAAAAGTTTGCCATTCAAAGGCAAAAACTTCCAAATATAGAAGAAGCTAATTTATTAAATCCCCTTCATTAAAATGTATGATGATGGGTTAAATAATGAATTTGAAAAAGCTCATCAATCGGGACTTCGAAGAGGTTTTGACTTAGGATGGAGTTATAAAGGTAGGTTTGATCGCCAAATAATAGAAGATGAAATTAAAAAATTACGATCTTTATATAAAAAAACTAAAAGCAAAACTTTTTTGGAACAAATAAGGGCTTTCGAAGCTTTAATTAATAAATTAAAAAATCACGAGAATAATCGAGAAAATATAACTTTGAACTCTTGGTGAAATTTACTTGCATTGACCGACATTATATGTTATAATTACTTTAATGTGGAATTACAGAATAATTAAAGATAAAGATACTTATGGTCTTTATGAGGTTATATATAATGATGATGGAGACATTTCTTTTCACTCCGAAAAACCCGAAATGGTTGGTGAATCCCCAAAAGATTTGCTTGACACTTTGGAACTAATGATTGATGATGTAAATAAACACATTAATAAAGACAAGGAAATACTAGAGCTTGGGAAAATTGAATTCCACCCTTTACTAGATTATGATCCACTTGATAAAATCGAACCTTATGATATAGAAGACTTTAATATAGAAGATATACAATGAATTTAGAATTAAATAATAAATTATTCAAATATAGGTTAGTAGATTATTCGAAACCTGCTCCGCATCCCATTTTAGCCCCTCGCCCTATTGAAATGACTAAAACTGAAGCCCACTCTCTAAATAGAGGCTTCACATTAAATCGCTTAACTCTTCGTTACATCCAAGAGGATTAATAATTAATTAATAAATAATTCTTAAAAAGGTCTTGACTCTTCCCTCCGACTATATTAATGTGGGGGTATTATGAAAAGAGGTAGACCAAAAGGATATAGTCCATATATAGAAATTAAATACGAAGACTTGGCAGATTGGGTCGGGCGCAAAACTATTGTGCCTGTATCTAAAAAGTGGCTTCAAACCCTCATGGGTACTGATTTAGATAGTTCTGAAGATTTAGAGCTTGACAAATCATTAGATCAGAGCCATGATGAGTCTTTAGAGTCCAAAATCGAATACACACTAACCCATTTTAATGATGAATAATTATTTCCCACATTTAGTAGGTCAATCAGCAGTCAAGAAAAAACTTGGTTTTTATTTAGATGCATTTAACAAAACATCTCAAGCTCCATTTTTGCTCATGTCGGGAGCAAAAGGCTTGGGCAAAACAGAGTTTGCAAAGTCATTTGCGAAAAATCTTCGCAATCAAGATGGTGATAAAAGATCGTTTTTAGAATTAAATTGTTCAACTATTAAAAATAATGAGCAATTTTTTGAGCAAATCTTTTTACCATTAATTTCTGATAATGAAATCACCATTTTATTTGACGAGTGCCATGCTTTACCACTAGACCTAACTATGGCATTTTTAACTATTTTTAATACAGAAAAAAATAGTCGCAAGTCTTTTGAGTGGAATGAAATGACATTTGAGTTTAACTTTAAGCAACAAACATTTATTTTTGCAACTACGGAAACTGATAAAATTTTTCCACCACTTAAAGATCGCTTGACTGCCGTTGACTTTGAGAAATATAGCTCTGATGATTTAGCTGACATATTAAAACTTTGCGCGCCCGAAGTGACATTTATTGATAATGTTGAGAAAAAAATCGCCACTACCATTCGGGACAATGCTCGTAGTGCCGTTAAAAGAGCTAAAGAAATTCAGTTATATTGTGGTGCAAAAAATTGCAATACTTTCGGATTAAAGCAATTTGCTGACCTCTGCGACCAAGTGAGCATCCTTCCTTATGGTATCACTCATACAGAAAAGCAAATTCTACAAGTTCTAAATGATTGTGGTTCAGCTACTTTGACAGGGCTCGCAGCTAAAATTGGCATGAGCAAGACTGCATTACAGAAAGATCATGAACTTTACCTTCTAAGCAAAAGTCTTATAGAAATAGATGGAAAAAGAAAAATTACATCTAGGGGTTTGGATGTGTGTAAGACATTATGTGAAATATGAGTGGTATGATTATATCATTATGTTTTTTGCTCTTTGGTATTATTTATTGATTGATCCGTTAATCTCTCTTTATAAAAAAATCTGCAAGAAATAATTTTTTGCATTTGACTTGTTAATCTTTTTATGTCAATATTGTTATTATGAGTATAAAACTAGGATTAACTTGCATTAGCGAAGAGCTAAAAGATAAAGATAAAAAACGTTATTCGTTTCGCACAATGACGCGGAAACGATTTGCTGATTTGTGTGTACTACAAGGTAGACGTGAAGCAGTTAAAGAATTATCTACTAGGATTTTGCATAATATTGTTGTCACTCAGCACATTTTGCACCATTGTCGTAGTGCAGACATTTCTCATTATCGTCTTAGTTCTGCTCTTTTTCCTCTCGTTACTGATGAAACCTTGGGTATTACTCTTGAAGAATTGCCCGACATCGAGAATATAAATTCAGAACTTAGGTACATTGGTATCCTATCCATGAGTTTAGGTATCAGTATCGGTTCTCACCCCGATCAGTTTAATGTTCTCGCATCTTGTAATGCTGACGCAGTAAAAAGAACCATCAGAGAGTTAAATATGCAAGCGAGCATTTTTGATAAAATTGGACTACCGAAAGATCATACTGCTCCTATGAATATTCATATTAACTATACCCCTAAAGCAGATGAAACTTTAGAAGTTGTAGCTACTAGATTCTTTCGTAATCTCTCTATGTGCGACAAAGGTGTTTACAATCGTCTTACTATCGAGAACGAAGACAAAGGTTTCTTCAATGTAGATAATTGTATTAAATTTAGCGAATATTTATTCGCAGTTTTTGGAGTAAATATTCCTGTCTGCTATGACAATTTGCATGACTTTTGTAATCCATCAGAAGATCGCAACATTGCATTTCAAGCAGAGCGTTGTGCGCACACATGGGTCAATCAAGGATATGGCGAGAATAATTTTCTCTCTCCTGTCTTCCATTGGTCAGAAGGTTGCCCCGAAAAACCTCGCTCCCATGCAGATTATTTCGCTCTTGGTAATATTCCACCATATATTGCCATTGAAACCGATAAACCTGCCATATGGGAATGTGAAGTTAAACAAAAAGATAAAGCTATCAAGTTATTACAAAAACAAATGGTTGGAGTTTAAATATTATGAAAAGAAAATATACAAATTTTGAAATAGGTGATTTAGTTAGAGATAAATTTTCGATCATGCGAAAGCGAAGAGTTGGCGAAATTATCTCAATAAATGATAATTTTTTTGAGTGTATTCAAGTTCACCCAAAAACACTTGAAGTTATTTTTGATCTACGCTTAGAACCAAAAAGATTCAAGGCAAAAAAAGATGCAGTTAAAAAATTCACTCCTGCCAAAGAACTTTTGCGAAAAAATGCTTTTGACTTAGGTACTTACGTTGAGTTTTCTCGCAAAAAACATTCGGCTCGTAAAAAATACGGAATGATTATAGGTTATCTTAATGAAGAAGAAGGTCTGTATCCTCATTCTTATGATATAGGTCATCACAATGGCAAAGATTTGCTAGAATGTATAGAAGTTGAGCCTCGCAGGGGATTGCCTCGTATTCTGCATGGCAATGGTACTCCTAAAAAATTCGTTGCTCCTGCAAATTTATGCAAATCCGTAATGGTTCTCGATGTTGATGAAAATGGAAATTATCAAACAAGTTTCAAACTTGTATAATTAAGGTATTGACAAATCAATCTGCTTCATTTAGTATGCTTCTATTATGAGTAATAGTATTATGGTTGTCCACCCTTATTTAGATCAAGGCAGTTGGGTTTTTGATGATGCCGATAAAGGCTTAGTCAAAGAACCCTTTGTCTTAGGCATTGATTCAATGATTTCCTTTGCGGTTGCAGAGTTATCATTAAATCCCGATGGATTTTCTATTTATTTTTCTAGTTCGTATATACCCAATCATCATTTTGTTCTCACTTGGGATCGCTTTGATGGGGGCGGTAATTGGTACAAATGTGATGAATTAGGATACGAAGGTTGGCTTTGTCCTGCATTGTATAAATATTTTGAGGAAGCTCCAAAAGAAATTTATGTATTATTTGGTGGATAATTAGTTTTATCAAATTTTTGATCAGATGACACAAAAACAAAAGAGCAAAAAAACTCCTCAGTATCGCTTGCGTAAACTTAGTTTTGGAGAAGATGCAAAAAAGTATTTTCCACGACCATATCAACGTAAAGCTTTGGATGAAATTGTTCGTGGATTTATAGTTGATAAAGCTGATCGAGGTCAAGCAATTTTGCCTTGTGGTGCAGGAAAAACAGCTATTGCTCTTTGGGCAATCGAAGCGCTTCAATCAAAATCTACATTAGTGTTATGTCCTAGTTTGTTTTTGGTGGATCAAATTTATAAATTTTTTGCTAAAAATTTACCTAAAAACATTAGGGTTTTATGTGTGTGTTCTGCAAAAGATAATTTAGAAAATGGCATTGACCAATGGAATCCTAAAGAATTTATCGCTGATCTAAATCCTACAACCGACCCAAAACAAATTGCTGATTTTATAAAATCTCCGAGACAAGGCATGGAAAAAAAGAGGGGCAAATCGGGCTATATGTTTCGTCATCAAAAACTTGTTATTATTTCCACTTACCAAAGTTCGCCTCGTATAACAGAAGCGTTCAGTTATTTAGGTAAAAACTTTCAATTCAATTTAGCTATTTGCGATGAAGCGCATAGAACCGCAGGAAAAATAGACAAGCAATCAACCGATATTCACTTTGATGCTAAAATTAGATGTCAACGCAGGTTATATATGACTGCGACCCCAAAAATGAGTCGATTATACGATGATGATTTTGCTTCTATGAATGACCCTGCAATCTATGGTGAAGAATTCACCTATATGTCTTTCAACCAAGGTATTGATAGCGGTTTTCTTTCTGATTTTCAAGTACAAATTTGTGGTCATAAAGAAGCAATTAGTTTACAAGGAGATCAAGACGAGCAAAATGCTAAAATTAAAATCGCAGAACGTTTTATTCATGAAAGTGATTGCTCTCATGTTCTTGTTTTTTGTCAAAGTATTGAAAGAGCTAAATTTTTCTCAAATAATATTGATTTAGAGGACTATGAAATCTTCCATATAAATGGAAATATACCTAATAAAAGTGATATTTTAAAGAGATTTGAAGATGCTCCAAAAGCAATTATCACTAATGCTAGATGTTTAACTGAAGGTGTTGATGTCCCAGGCATTGATTGTGTAATTTTCAACGATCCCAAGCAATCAGTTGTTGATATTGTTCAAGCCATTGGTAGAGCATTGCGAGGCGGAGAAAAAGTTAGTCAGATCATGATTCCTTTATTACAATCTGATAATCAATTAGTAGATGAACTTGTTGACGAAAAGCGTTACAAGTCAGTTATGAATGTCATTAGTGCAGTGATGAGTCATGACGAAAGAATTGCGGAAAACATTAATCAATATGTTTTTATGGATGATGTTGATGCCTTCGATAGAGTTCGTCAAGCGATCTCTTTTCAAGCCTTACCTCAATTTCTTCAAGATGGTTTGATTAAATTGACCCTTGATAGATCGAGTAGCATCATGCCTTTTCATTTAGCTAAAGAATATGTTGCTCCTTTAAATATTAAAAGCCTTAAAGAATGGTACGATTATTATGACGAAAATTACCCCAAAGGTTTACCTAAACATATAGAGAACCCAAAGTCTGAAACTCATCCTTGGCATAAAGATTGGAAAGGTGTACCTGATTTTTTTGGTTATATTGGGATACGACAAGATTGGATGGAACTTGATGAACTTCGATCTTTCGTCAAACCTTTAAATTTTAAAAGTTCAACTGAATATAAAGCATGGTGTGAAGGAAATCTTCCTAATTTACCTCCAAAACCAAACAATATACCTAAGAATCCTCATATGGTATATCAAGATTGGAAAAATTGGGGAGATTTGCTAGGATACCAAAATAGACTTCAAAAATGGATGGATTTTGACGAAGCTAGATTTTTTACCCAAAAATTAAATCTCAATTCTAGGACTGAATATAAGTCTTATCATAATGGAGATATGCCTCACCTTGAGGCTAAACCTCAAAATTTACCTAAGAATCCCGACCAATACTACAAAAACAAAGGTTGGCAAGGTTGGACTGATTTCTTAGGTAATAATATTGTATATTTATCTTATTCGGAATGTCAAAATTATTTAATTAGTATTGGCATTACTAGCAGTTCTCAATTTGAAAAATGGAAAAAAGGTGAACTTAAAGATTTTCCTGTGAAGCCCGATAATGTACCCAACTTTCCTTATTCTACATATAAAAAAGAATGGCAAGGTTGGAATGTTTTTCTTAAAACAGAAAGTCATTTGCGAGAAATAATGAGTATGGAAGAGGCAATGAAGATAGTTCAACCTTTAAATTTTACAAGTAATAAGCAATTCTCACAATGGGTGAGAGGTAAAATGTCAGATTTACCTGCTCCTCCACATAATTTTCCCAAAAGTCCCGAAGGTGTTTACAAAAGCCAAGGCTGTTGGCAAAATTGGGGGCATTTTTTGGGTTATGTCAATAGAAACCAAGATTGGTTTCCTTTTTCAGTTGCCGTTAAAAAAGTCAGAGCAATGAAAATTAAATCTAATAAGGAATACAGAAGTGTAGAATTACCTCTTGGTATACCTAAAAATCCCGAATCCGTTTATAAGAATGAATGGAAAGGTTGGCAATATTATCTAGGAAAAGAATTTGCTTCTTACGCAGAATGCAAAATTTGGGTTGCTCCATTAAAATGTCCTAGTGGTAATTATTGGAAGCGTACTCTTGATAAAAGTAATTTCCCTTCTTTTATCCCTAAAGACCCTCAAAAGGTTTTTGAAAGATTAGGTACTTGGAAAAGTTGGGATGATTTTTTAAGCATTAACTCTTGACAATTCATCACCCTTAGTTTAAGTTGTTTGATTATGGATACATTAACAGATAACATAGAGATTCTTGACGGCAACCTACTAAAGATGCATTTTCATGGTTTGGATTACATTGCTCATTCTTGCAACACACATAATGTGATGGGCGCAGGTATTGCGCGAGACATTAAGCACACTTACCCCGAAGCATACGTTGCTGATTGCCATGCAATGATGGAAGGCGAAAATGTTTTGGGTGATTATAGCTTTGCATGGACTGATGCTACTCAAAGCAAAGGTATATATAATATGTACACTCAAGACAAGATTGGGGGCGAAAGAGCAGTTAATTACGAAGCATTTTATGTAGCATTAACTAAAGTCGCAAATAACATTGAATGGCAAGATAAACACGATGGTAAAACTTCTGTTTTTGGCTTACCTTACGGCATTTCTTGTGGTCTTGCAGGGGGCAGTCCAAGAATAATAAACTCTATGATTCGTGAAATTTTAGTTGACAGACCATTCAAAACATTTATTATTAGGTATCATGAATAACTTAGAAAAAGCGATAGGCAACTTAAATAACATTCAAGAAAACATTGATGCACTCATCTATGCAATCGGAGATTCCCCTCAACAATATACAGAAGACGAGTTGCTAAATATGTTGATGGGAATGAGTCAACTTCACCAAACTTGGTACGACAAGTTATGGGTTGAGTACGAAAACTTCAAGCGAGAAAATCGAGCCTTCGATGAAGACGACATTTTTGATCAAAATTACTTAAATAACGAAAAGAAAGGGGAATAAATATGCAAGTGTGTACAGAGTTAGAGCAAAAATATAAAGATCAAATACTAGAAAAGTTTTTAGATCATGCTAAAAAAGTCGAAGCAGATCACGATGTAAAAACTGATGCTGATAATACTGATTATTGGAATGCGTTGCAATTAGATGATGGTAGTTTTGTTGATTTTAATTTTCACATGATGTCGGAATGGGATGATCCCGACCGAAGTTGGACTTGTGAAGTTTACTCTGTCGATCCACCAACAGAAGATAATGAATATCATTCTATAAATATGGAGCATACATTGTTGTTAGCTTTTTATCACCCCGAAGAAGATAAGCTAGAAATAGATAGATAGAATGAGTTTTTTTATTAAATATTTATTAATTTTAACAATAGTAATTTGGTTACTCATTTTAATGAGTTAAGTGTAAGTTGCTATGAATGAATTATAATTTTGCTTTTCTTTTAGAGTTTTTATTTATATTAGGTATCGGCATCTTATTATTTTTAGGAATGTGATTTTTTTACTTTTCTTTTGGATTTGGGTGCGTTATGCTAGTGTATTATGAAATCCGAGAAATCATTAAGAAAGAAAAAAAGATGTCGCAAGTTCCAAAGGGTAACTCATGTTGCTAATCGTGTGCGAAGTCGATACGGAATTGATATTAGACCGAAAGACATCTCCATCCATATTCCCAACCTAATTTCTATGGGTGTAGCAAGAGAAGCTAGTTATACAGATGTCAGTAAGGAGTCTCGACAACAATGTTGTGGTTATTATTTGGTTAATTATGGCAATTCAGAGTTGGTAGTTATCCTCGATTTACTTACAAATGAAATCAAAACCATCTTGCCATCAAAATCACATCAAATTCAATGCTTGGGAGATTATTTTTCGGATTTAGATTGACATTTTATTGAATTAACAATATATTAAATACAATGAATACAAAAATAAATAGTTGGCTCACGATTAGACAAGAAGATGATGAAGATATAATGTCTGCTCCGATCATGTGGCTAGATGATCGCTCAGAAGATGATCTTTTTCCATCTGATGACCTAAATATCGATTGGGTAGAAGAAATGGATAAAGAAGGTGCGCCAATCATAGAAGATGATCATTTAGGTAGAGATATTTGCATAGAAGTAACTTGTCCATCAAAAAAGATTGACAAACGTCGTGCAGTAGGTTATAATATAGACTTTGATTGGAATTAATTATGAAACTATCACTTACATTACATAATAAAACTTATAGCGTCGAATCAGATGATTCGTTTGACGGCACAGATGTTTACGAACTTGCGGAGCAATTTAAAGGTTTGCTTGTTAGTGCAGGATTTCATCCATCTAAT
>Ga0129351_1000263_pt1 | contig 19422 bp, 17 predicted proteins | sample CPBDNA_8_FD_94423 | JGI IMG/M metagenome (GOLD analysis project Ga0129351, IMG submission 94423) | Freshwater to marine salinity gradient microbial communities from Chesapeake Bay, USA - CPBay_Sum_27_0.2_DNA | ecosystem: Environmental > Aquatic > Marine > Coastal | place: USA: Chesapeake Bay... | reverse complement strand
TCATTTAACCAAAATGTATTGCTCATATTCATTATATATGTATATATATTCTATTCTATTTTATTTCATTTCATAATATTTAATTACTAAATTTTAACTATATTATTATAAACTAACTTCATTTGAAACATTATTATCATTATTCTTCTTTTTCTTCTTCTTTTTCTTCTTCTTTTTCTTCTTCTTCTTCGATTTTTCAACAGTTTCACCGGTACTAAATATTAATTCTTCCATATTTTTAAGAGCTAATGCTTCAGCTTTTGGATCAATCACTTTTTCAACAACAGTTCGATTCTTTCTATTCTCTAATTTTCTTTTCATTCTTTCTCTCATCTTTTCATGTTTCAAATTCTCACCTAATTTATGTTTCATCATATTCATACTTTTATTCATTTGTTTTTGATTAATACCCATTTTACCAAACATACTCTTTAATTGATCCATTCCAGGTAACCCATCCATTCCATTCATCCGCTCCATTATATCCTTTGCTTCTTTCATAAGTTCTTTTTGGTCAATATCACCTTTTTTCATTTTATCATCAAGCTTCTTGCTTATATTTTTTACTAAACCCATCAACTTACCGGGATTTTTAAACAATTTTTGAAAAACATCATCTACATTTTCAAATTCATCATCAGCATTTAACTCATTTGCAGTTTCTTCGGCTATTTCTTTTGCTAGTTTTCCAAGTTTTCCATCAAACATACTAGAAATATGTTCATGTAATTTATCTGGATCAGGTAAGTCTTGTAAATTAATATTTTCTACATTGCTTACATCAGATAAAGAAATGTCTTTATTCTTAAATACATCTTGCATCTGATTAATTGTTTCCTCTATTTTAGATTTAAACTCATTTTCATCTATGGCTTCAAATAATTTGGCAGTATCACCAAATGATTTATCACTTTCAACATCATTAATTACAGAAAACAGTATTAATTGCAAATATTTCCATAGTGTTTTTTTTGTATTATCACTTATGTTATTATTCCATAAATTTCTAAAATCAATATCTGGTAAAAAATTTAATGGTTCTTCGTTTTCATTAAAAATATCTTCGTTCTCGTATAAAATATCGAAAAATTTTTCTGGAAAAACATTTTTACAAAATTCATAAACTGATTTAATTGCTTCATTATTATCATCTTCATTAATTAAAATATCTCTAAGATTGTCATTTAATTCATTTTCCAATTCAGGATAAGTAACCAATAAATCTTTCAGTAGATCTTTTAATATTTTTTCAAAATCATTATAATCAGACATAATAATTATAATTATTTTTATAAATTTATTTTTATATTAGAACTAATCGAAATATAATTCAGACAATTTAGATAGATTTTGCAAATATTTCATACATTTATTTTTATTATTATCATCCATTTTAGCTATAGGTTTTTTAAGACGATTTATTGTTTTAATAACGTATTGAGAATTACTAACATCGACTAAATCATCAGTATAATTCTTATTCATAAAAAAATCTACATCGGAATCTTCGATCTGTTTTTTATATTTATCAGCTATATAAAGTTTCCATGTTTTTATTATCATCTTAGGATTTGTTTTTTTAATTATATTAAATGATGTCTTACAATATCGTATATCTGTGTCTTTTGGAAATAATCGTAAAGTATCGTCTAAAAATTCGTCAAATTGATTTATGTATGTTTTCAAAATTAACTTTTTATCCATAATATATTTGTAATATATTGTTTATATAATTATAATTTAAAAATAACCTAATAATAAATCATCGCTATATAGAATTCATATATAAGAATTTCATATTATATCATTTGATAATATATATAAATTTAATTAATGTTTAAATCTTTATTTCTTTGTTCTTGTAATTTTTCCATTGATACATTTCCAATCTTATCTGGAATATAATCTTCGGCTGGTGTTTCTATTTTATCATTAAAATCAAGTGTGGCATAAAAATGCATTTGTCGTAATCCACCATCCCCTTTAGCAGACATTGATTCATTGTCTTGATTTAAAAAACTATATGAGTCGGATGCAACCCCGCTAAAATTATTATTATTTATTGAAAAACAATCTGGTTCTGCATCAGTTGTATTTATATTTACTACATAATCTTGTTTTGGTTTCAAATAATTTATTATATCCTTTCCAAATATTACTTGATTTGATTTTTTTAAAAGCATCATTGCTGGAACTTTTGTAATATTCGGTGGTAATATAATTTCTTGACCGTTTTCTAATATAATATATACAGCTCCATTATTTCCTGTTTTTCTATTATCTATACATAAAAAATGTATATCGTCTTTCATTTTAGAAGTTGATATTGATTTTATTAATGACTGGCAATTCTTACAAAAATTACTATAATATATGATACTACTCATTATTAGTAATATAATATTTTTCAATAAATAATTTAACTAATTATTTGTAAAATTGATTTAGTATAATATATATAATATTATATATAACAATGGAACCTAAAATTAAAGATTTTTCAGAAGATAACGACATTTTAAAATTCACATTATATGATTGTAATTACAGTATAGCAAATTCGATTAGAAGAACTATATTATCTGATATAGAAACAGTTGTTATTGCGACAGATGATGATTCTGTATTAGTAAATACTTCTAGATTAAACAATGAAATTATAAAACAGCGACTTGGTTGTATACCTGTTCATATTGTAGATAAAAATATACCTATAAAAAATTATACAATTGAAATAGATGTAACAAATGATACCGATAAATTATTATTTGTCACAACAGAAGATATCAAAATAAAAGACAATGAAACAAAAACATATCTTTCAAAAGAAATAGTTCAACAAATGTTTCCTAAAAATTTAATGACAGGTTATTATATTGATATTTTAAGATTACGCCCTAAACTATATGAAGGACATGTTGGTGAAAAAATACATATTGCATGTTCTCTTAAATATGCAACTGCAGGAGAAAATGGTATGTATAATGTTGCGTCAACATGTACATATGGAAATACAATAGATAATGCATTGGCAAAAGATGCTTTAGAAGATGAATTAGAAAAAATAAAAGGTGCACCAGAAGAACAAATCATTAAATTTAAAAATGATTGGAATGCTTTAAATATACAAAGATACTATGTAAAAAATAGTTTTGATTTTAGTATTGAAACAGTTGGAATACATAAAAATATGGATTTAGTTAAAAATGCTATAAATGTATTGATAACTAAATTACAAAATCTAATGTCACTTTTTCAAAACAAAGGTTCTGATTTAATTAGTGAAATTTATTCAACTATAGATAATTATCATGAATTAGAATTAGAAGATATTGGATATACAATTGGTAAATTACTTGAATATAAATTGTATGAAGAATATTTTGAAAAAGAAAAAATATTTAACTTTTGTGGATTTATTAAGAAACATCCACATAGCAACAAATCATATATAAAATTTGGATTTAATGATAGTAACAAAAGTTTAGATGATATTGTAATGATACTTATTAATTCTACAAATGATATTATTAAAGAGATACAAAAAATAGGTACTTATTTCGAATAAATTAATATCATTAAATAAATTAATATCAACCAATAAAATAATAACATGTTCTTGAACAAAAATACATATTACTTTGAATAATCGGTTTGTCTATGCAAGATATTTTTTTCCAACATGTATGACAATTTTTTTTTTCCATATCATCTACATAATCTAGTATTTTTTTAACTATTTCTTCTGGTAACATTATATAAAATATAATTCATATTTTATATAATTAATATTATATATATTTAAATTTTAAAGTATATTTGAAAATTGACTATACATAATAATAATTCAAGCCAATTTTTCTACAATTTTATCCTCCATTACTTTTTTTCTCAAATTATAATTCATTAAAAACATTTGTCTCGATGGATGCAATGTATTCACATATTCAATTGTCTTACCTAAATTAATGTATTTTTTTTCTTCTTTTAATTGATTTGTATATATTTCATGTAATTTAAACATATGAGTTCTATATTGACTAGGAAACTCCATCAATGGTTTTTCTTTATTTTTATAACATTGACAATAATATGTATATAATATTCTTGTTATCATATGCAACATATCTCTGAACTCATTAAATGCATGTTTATTTTCAGGATAATAATGCAAATAATCTTTTACTTTACCTTCTTTTCTCAAACATAAATAATGATACTGTAATTTTGGTTGATTCCCTCTTAATCTTCTTACATTTTCGTAATTTAGATTTCTAAATTTAGTTCTAACACCGTTATCTTTATGTTTAACAATTATTCCCATTATTTTATACGAAGTTTTAGCAGATGCCCAATCTTCTTGTAATTTTTCATATGAATCAAAATTAAACACTTTTGGAAATCTTACATTATATTTTGTTTCAAATAACTTTTTGTCTTCCTCATTCATTTCAACCTCTCTTACATTATAATTTTCAATCTTATACATTTTTACCAGATATAGTGTAGAATCATATATTGGTTTAACTATTCTATTCAATTTATGTTGCAATACAAAACTATAACAAATTTCTTTATCCAATACATTAAAATCAATGTCACATGTTTGCAAAAACATTTCTCTAAATGTGAGATTTTCATCTCTAATATTATGCTTATAAAATGCGATCTTTGCACCTACTGTACTTCTAGTTGCTAAATTCCAGTCACCTAATAATTTATCGTAATATAAATTTATCATAGTACCCTCAATATATTCTTCTGCATAACATTCACTTGGTTCGTACATTTTTTGAAATCTATCTGGTGATTCAGATTTTGGTGGAGAAAATACAATAATCTCATTATTTTTATTTAAAATTACAGAACGAAGTAATCCAATTTTGGTATATAAATTATCTGTTAAAAAACCTTTATCGTAACGAATTATTTTATACTCATTGTCTTTATATGTATATTTTTTAATTGATAATTTAAGTGACTCTAATTTCACTTTTTCATCTGTGTCAATCTTATCATTATAAATGTTACTCATATTTATATTATTAATATTATTCAAATCATACATTTTATATGATTATATCTATACTTTAGAATATTTCTTTAACTATATTTTATTAAATATAATAGAATATTTATTATAAAATAATCTATTATAATTATAAGATAATGTCATTAAATATTTCATCCAACGTTAATAACAATACAACCAAAACGGATAAAGTAGTTTTAAGACTTGGTGATATTATTGAAATTCAAGCACCATCAAATCCTGAAATACACAAATTATACTATTATATAACATATATTGATAATTTAAAAATAGTATTAATTGATATTAAAAATAAAATTAGTTTGGTTCTTACTATCAATCAAGAAACAAATTCTTTTGATGATGAATCCATACAAAAAATAGTATTGGTATATAGAAATCCTGAATTGGGTTATGCGAGACAAAATAATTTATTACCAAACACATGGGTAAATATATATTTTGGTGGTGATCAACCAATAATAGTAACTGGATTAATAACAAATTTAGAAGAAGATATGATAGAATTAAAAACTTACCCTAATAATAAATATATATATATTGATTTTAAATATCAGGGTATTCCAGAAGAATTACTTATTACAAAAATAGAAATAAGAGACGAGCCTGAAAAAATTGCTTCTGATAAACAAACAGAAGCAATTGAAAATAAAGATATTATACCAGTTGATGTTAATTCGGTTGTACAGGTAGATAATATTGAAGACTTATTAGAAGAAGCATCCGAAAATGTTTCACAAGAAAAAATAGATGAAAATGTACTAGATAGTAGTATCATTGAAAATGAAGTTAAAAATAATATACAAAAACAGTTGATTGAAGCTGATAATATTGTGTTTGGAGAGAATTTAAAACCAATTGTAGAAGTATATGAAGTATCCGATAAAGAAAAGATATTTAGTATTGAGAAACAAACACATGATTTAATGAATGACCTTATTTCTAAAATTCCAGATAATAAACGAACAACTGAAGTTATGAATAGAATAAAATTAATAATACAAAGATATACTGAATTACGAAGTGCTTTCTCAAAAATTGATGAAAATAATGTTGTTTATGATAAGAAAGTTAAAGGTTCAAAATATATACCTATTGTCCAAAATTTATTGAAATCAGAATATAATATTAATTGGGTTGTTCCAGTGGTTAATATCAAAAAGAAAATTTATAATTTATCAAATATAAATGATCAAGATAATATTCTAGATGATATTATTCCAGTTCAACAAGGATTGGAAATGAGTGATTTTATGGAATTTATGAATTCTTATAAAAATAATAGAGTACCAAATACTCAATTCAATTATAGTTCATATATTTCTGAAATTAATAATAGTATAAAACCATATGAAAATTTAGATGAAAATCAGAACAAATCATTATATTCTGGAATTGTTAATTCTAATACAACTGCTATTATCAATAATGATGTATATAATACATTTACGTCTTCTGTTGCTAAACTAGTACAAAATGATGAAGATAGTTTTCTTAATATAGGAATTGATAACAAAAAATACTCGACCATAAGATTTTTAACAGGGGAAAATACACTTGAAACAAAAAAATATAATAATGAAATTGGATTTTTAAGAAAAAAAATTGTTAAAAAACCATTATTAGATAGTGAACTTTTACAATTAAATTCTATATTGTTCTTACCAAAAAAATATATACTGGATCAAAAAACGCACAACAAATATTCTAATATATTAAACAAATCATTATTTGAACCTATATCAAATATTCTTCAATATAACTTACTTGAAAACAAAATGTATGTTCCTGAAACAATTGAAATTAATGATGATAAAGATAGAAAAACTGTATCTGAACTTCTATCTAATAAAAATAATCTATACAACTTTGTTTCGGATAAAAAACTATCTTCCAAAGAAGATTACAAAAATTTTTTAAATAAAGTATTTCCATCAACAAGAGAGATTATCGAATATATACGTGAATTTAAATCAAAATCATATAATACCGAACATTTTGTTAAACAAATGGAAAATTTTTTAATCCATTATGATGATATAACTTTTAAACAATATGAATTAATTAAGGATAATATAGAAAGTAATGTAAGCAATTACACAGTAGAATTTTTAAACAAAAAACGCGATTTCTATTTATGGACAAATAACAAATATGTAGATAATACATTATTTAATGATAATAACATTAATATTTATTATGATCATACTATTGATAAAACAAAAAATTTAATATCTGAATCTGAATTTTTAAATAATGTAATGATAAAAGATAATTTTAAATATTACATATTAAATGATTTAAAAAATAATATAAATAATTATTTTCATTCATTTAACACTATATCTAAAAAGGACATTGAAGATTTTCAAAAGTCAATAGAAAATAATGATAAAAAAATAGAAAAATCAAAAGAAAACAAAAAATGTCTTAATTATGTGATTGCGAAAAAGTATATCGAATTAGATGAATTAGAAGAAGATAATGATAAAATAATATATTTCGATAAGAACTACGATAAAACAATATATGATATCATTGATGAATATAAAAATGAAAAAACAGAAATGGATACTGATTCGTTTAAATTATTTTTAAAAGGAAAATTAATGGAAAATATTGGCCTTGATGAATATGAAGCAGAATATGACGCACAAAGTATGATCGATGGAAAACGAACAGTACGAAATGGACAATACGCAATACTTGAATCAATAAATGATGAAGATAAATCTGTATTTACATACTATATTAGAAAGGGAGGTAAATGGGTATTGGATAAAAATGTTACTGGAGAACAATTTGGAATTGATGATAATGAATTATTTTGTAATTTACAAAAAGGTTGCGTTAATAGTAATGATTCATGTGTTTCTGTTGAAAAAAATGAAAATGAAATTATAAAAGAAAATCTAGAAAAATTTGCAAATGAATTTGAAAAACAATATTATATAGATCATAATCGTTTCGTTGAACATATAGAGCATCAAATTAAAATGTCGAAGATAATATTAAATAATTATCATGACGACAATTATTTTTCATCTATAAAACAATTCACTCATTTATATACAAGTGAAGATATTGAAAAGGACAAACAAAAGTTAATATCTCCCCACATTAAGTTAAGAAATATGATTTTGGGGGAGCAAAATTTAGTTAAACGATATAATTATATACTTAAATTTGTTAATCGTTTTTGCACTGAACCATATTCATCGGATATAAAAGAAAATCCTGATAATGCTTATTGGTTATATTGTATTGATACAAAAACTAAACTATTACCAGAATTTTATATGAGGCTTGCTGAATCGTTTATCCAAAATCAAGAATTAAACATTAATAACTATTTACAAGAGGTATTTTCAATATGTAAAGAACAAGGTGAAAAAAGTGAAGATGGTAATGCATGGGTAGATAAATATAGTGGATATGTTATACAACCAATTTATTTTGATATTGATGAAGGATATACTGAAGATGGATTCAAAAAAATAAGCAGAGAAATAATGGAGAGGGATATGGGTGAAATTGTACTTAATAATAATAAAAATATGAAATCATTATTTACAGGAAAAGATCAAATTAAAATTATCAATATTTTAAATACTATGACAGGATATATCGGTATGAAATTAAATTCAAAGTATGAATTCATTATTAAACACACAACAGATGTTCTTAGTAAAATAGTTAGACCAAAAGAAGAATATGATGAATATGTTAAAATTATGAGGGAAAAAGGAAAAGGGAAAAAAATACAATCATATGAAGATAACTATAATTCATTTTTAATATTAGTTACGTTATGTTTTATTGTTGTAGCAATACAAACATCAATACCATCACTTAAAACCAGAAAAACATATCCTCATTGTAAGCGTTCTTTTAGTGGGTATCCATTATATGGTAATGATGATACATCATTTTTAAAATACGTATCATGCATTGCATATAAAATTAAAAGTTCTATAAAACCATGGAATTCTATTAGAAAATTAAAAGCTGAAAAAATACAAACACAAATGAAATTTATACTTGATAATTATATTAATAAAACAAATGAAATAAAAACATTATATACAAAAAAGAGAGAATATAATGCATTAAATCCTGATAATGAATTTATACCAAAAGAACATGATATTACAAAATGGAAGACATTTTTGCCTCCACTAAAAAAAATTAAATCAGATGTTATACCAGATAATATAACCGAATCGTTTGCAAACAATTTCAAAAAAACGTTAAAATCAGGTCACAGAAAACAATATGAACAATTAAATACAGTAAAAGGGATGATTATTAAGTTTTCAGTATATATATCAGGTTTAATTAATAATATTGTTAAAAAAGAAACAAATATACTTTCTAATTCAGCCAATGAACCATATATTGAAAATAATTGTTGTTTGAAAAATTTAAAAAAATTAAACACATTACATTACTTTTCAAAAAAAGATGATAATATCATAAAATACAATTCATTAACTAAAAATCTCTCTAAAATCGTTAATGATTTAAATAAAGTAACAACAGCACCACTATTATATTACGATGAAAATACAAAATTATTATACCCTTCATTGTCTAATGATTTTTCAGAAGAAACTATATATTTGTCTGTGTTTCAATATTGTAATTTCAATAATCTTATACCAATACCAGAAGATTTAATGCCAATATGTATTGAAAAACCACACTATTATGATAAAAATGATTCATTAAAAGAACGTATAGAAAAATTAAAAAACAATGGAAAAAGTTTTACAACAGAAACATTGAATAATTTATTAAATATTGTAAACAAGGATAATATTGTAACAATTAAATATAATAATAATAAATATGATATTGTAGAAAATTTAAATGATATTTTGTTATCAGACGATAATAAAAATAATGAATTGAACGATACATTTAATGAAATGTTTTTAAAATATATCAATAGTTCAAAAGAAGATGATATAAAAAATAATGGAAGACAGTTTCGTAATTATTTATTTGAGACATCTACTCAATATAAAAGAGAGATTTTTGAATTTATAAGAGAAAATTCAAAAACAACCAAAAAGGAACTTGCTTCCATAAAAAATCTACTCGAAAATATAATAAAATTTCCAAAACCAGAATCCAATATGGAATTTATTTATAACATGTCACATGAAGAATTTGCATTACATAAAGGTATTGAGTTTTTAAAAAATAGTATTAGAAATATAAGCGTTGTATTTCCATCTATAGTGAAAAATAATGTTGATTTTACAAAAATAAATATTCCAAAACATTGGAAACTATCAAAAAAACATCAACAAGATATCAAAAATTTATTTGGAAAACATTATCAATTAGATTTTAACAATGCAGATAATAATATAATTAATGTATGTGAAAAAGTTATTCAAAAAAACAGGTTAATTAATAAATTAATTAATAATATAACTTTATTTGGTACAGATATGCAAAAAGAATCATTACATACATTATTTAATAATAGAACAACACAAATGTTATTTGAATTTTATATGATATACACTATATATACATATGTTCAATCATCTCATAGTGAAAAAAATATAAATGATGATGAAGAAATAGAAATTGGAAATTTGGAAACTGTTAAAAAATCTACCGCAAAATTTTTAAAATCATGCCTTATGATAATTAAAAACAATAAAAAAGATATTAATTATACACACTTAGATATAAAAAATCTTGTAACGCGAACAAAAACAAAAGAAAAAGATATTATTGTTGACTATCTAACTGATTTAACTGATGAAGAACGAAATATCGAAAATATAATGAAAAATAATAAGCTTGGTAATTGGAATTTGGGTATGCAAAAAGGATTGCGTGAATATGTAAAAGATACGTATGATATGGAAAGAAATAAAATGGAACAGCAAATGATTAATGATTTTAAACTTGGAAAGGATGATGTTGTTAATGATATGAATAGAAACATTTTTGAGTTCGATTTAATGGAAAAAGAACAACAAAATATGGAGATTGATAGAGAGAATTATGATATGAGTTGGATACCAGATGAAGAAAATGAAAATGATAGTGATATTTATAATTAAATATATTATAATAATATTATACAATATTTAATAAAAGTTATCTTTATTCTACAAATGAAATTAAAATATAACGTTTTCCTTTAGTAATTGGTAATCCTTCATGATAATGTGTCAATTTTCCAGGGTGTAATATTACAGATCCAATATCTTTATTGTTTATTGTCTTTTCTTGCATAATAAAATTACACCCACCACCTTCAAAATCATTACTTAAACAAACGTTTAAAGTATATGTAGATGCATCATGGTGTGGTTTTAAATCTTTCTGACCTTCCATAGAATATTTAACTACAAAATTAATATTAGTTTTTTTTGTATGGTATTTAAATTTATCCCATATAATTTTGTAAATATATGTATCCATTATGTATTTCCACATTTTTTCTAGACCAATATCTTTTAAATGTATATCTTGTGTAGGATGTAATTCTTTATTTGAAATGCGTTTGTCATAATAAGAATCACCACCTTTAGACCAAGAATTTTCTTTATTGCATAAATCAATTAGTTCTTTACAAAATTGTTCTGAAAATAATTGAAATTTATATATATAATCACCAATTTCTTTCATATTAAAATTTTTAATAAATGATTTACTTATGTATTTTTTTTCCCATAAATGAGCATTTTTGTAATCTGTCAATTTAATTGTATCTAATCTCTCTTTTGATACAGAATAATCTCTATTCAAAAATCCGTATTTATCTACATTTATAAGATGTAATAAATTATATTTTTTTAATATATTATTACATAATTCATTATTATTTTCATTGAAATTATCCAATGGAAAAATATCTGGTTTAAATAATTCAGAATTTACTAGATAACAATGAGAAACTTTTCTAACATTCCAACAACCACTAATTTTATCATTTAATATTCTATCAAACATTCCCTCGTCCTTACTATTTTCCGATGAATCACTATAATATGTGAAATTAACCTCATTTGTCTCATTACATTTTAATAATGGAGAAATAAAATGTCGATTCTCGTATACTAACTCTTTCAATGTTGTTGGGTTATTTAAAGTTACAAAAGAGTTTAAATAAAAAATATAATCAACACTATTGACTTTTAAAATATTAAAAATATAATTATATATGTATTTTTCATAATATTTATCTTCACTTTTATCTATAATAATATGATTTTTAAATTTTTTTTTAATTCTGTCATCTGCATTAGATGTAATATATATAAATGATATTTGATCACTGTTATAATGTATATCTATTAAACCCTTAATACTTTCATTGTTTCTCATATATTCATTATATACAATCATAACTGTTTTATTAGAAATATTAGTATTATCTTTCATAAAATTTTTATATCCATAAGTTGGATTCCAAAATGAATAACATATGTTAGAAAAATGATTAAATAAAAATTTAATGTCAATATCTCCATTTGCATGAATAAATACAGGTCTTTCTTTTGATATATTATCATATATATTCTGTTTATCACTTATTCTTATTCGATGTGTTTGTCCATTCATACACATAAATAAAGTATTTTTGTAATCAATACAAATATTTTTTTCATTTTTAATAGAAGACAAATATTTTTTAGTATAAAATAACTGATCATCATCATTGGATTTAATAGTACAATTATGTAGTAATTTTTTAATGTCATCGCTCATACCCATAAACAATCCTGAATTTAAAAATTTATTTTTATATAGTACATCATCAGGGTAATCTGTCTTTAGTGTTTCATCTGGCCAACAAAATGGTTCGGAGGCAAATACTATCTTATCTTTATACATTTCATTATATTTTAGTAAAAGAAACATCAAATTATCATTTGCTACAACGTCATAACTATCTGTAAATATTACTAATTTATTTTCATTCATATTATCCAAATATTCTTTTAATAATAGTATTTTTTGTCCACCACCTACACCTTCTAACATATTTCCCCCTGTCCATTTTTTATTTAACCCTAATATTTTAGGATTAAAACCATAACGATTGCAACTAAGAATAAATCTATCAAGACAATCATTACTGTCGGTAGCAACAGTGAGTAATAGTACATGGTCATTATATTTATTCACAGGTTTAGAATGAAACGTCATACTATTTTGAAATGCATTATTTCTTGGTTTTATTAACGGTGGTTCAAAAGCAAACGCCTTTAGTTTATTGTTTTCTTTTATTTTTTTAAATGGCAATAATAAATTTTCTTGCAACACATTTAAACACTTATCACTAGTCATATATCCTAAATATTCATCGATAGGTATCATATTATTGAAAAAATAATTATTAACTAATTTATTAGCACCATTTAATGTTATGATATAACCAATTGTCCAATAACTAAAATCGGGTATAACAAGGTCATTATTTTCTTCACATTTTTCTTCAGAATCAGAAAATTTCTTACGTCCTAAATATACTAAATCAAATTTATTTGTATTTAAATTCAGTATTTTATCACATATTTTAGAATCATTAATACAAAAGTCGTCTTCCATCACAATCAATCTATCTATTTTTTGTTGAATCATTTTATTCCATATAGTAAAATGTGAATATGCACATCCAATTTCCCCTTCTGTCATTTGATAATGCCATGTTGGTTCCATCCATAATTTATTTGGATTTCTATACTCGGGTTTTAATTTAGTTCCATCAACTGCTTGTATAAATTCATAATCGATATTATATTTTTCGAGTTCTTTTATACATAGGTTTTTTTTTATGTAATCTCTCTTCAAATTAATTATATAAACCTTTAATTTTGACATATTTATATCAAAACATTGTATTAACTTTAAATTTTTTAAATAGAATTATATATATAATGTTAAACAGAACATTCGTAAGTAACAATATACTATTTTTCTCTATTATACTATTTGTCATACTTTTTATTACTATACAAGTTTTAAAACCATCATTATTGTATCATAAAGATGGAAGTTTAAAAAAATTCGGTATTGGATTTAAAAATAAAACAATAATACCAATGTGGTTAATAACTATCGTTTTAGCTATTTTATCGTATACCGGCGTATTGTATTATTTAGTAATACCACGTATAAAATATAGTTATTAATTATTATTTTAATTATAATAATTAATATTATTTAAAATATATCATATTAATCATAACTTTTATATTCTTTATGCTTATCATCATCACCACGTTCTTCTCTTATTTTACGTTGTTTTTTCTCATAATCTTCATGACGTTTTGCAACCTCTTTAGCTGAAATATTACAACCGACATTCATAATAGCATTGTAACTAATAGATGAAACTAATATACCTGTTAGTAAATACCAAAAATATTCAGAAACAATATTTTTAATATGTATTAGATCTTTTAATTTTTCTTTTCCTTCACCAATATTTTTCTTTACTAATCCACTTTTAACAAGTGTTGTCCAATCAGCATCAAACTCATTGTATCTTATTTTATTAATAAAGATAGACGAATCATTATATAAATCCGACAATGTTTCTATTATTTTATCAGATTGTGTATCGTTTTTTTGTATCAATATATCATCCCACACTTTTTTTAATCTACCACCTATACTTATTGCTAGAAATCCAAATACATTTGAAAATGGTGTTAACCATGCAGGAAACATTTGTAATACAATTTTAAGAGTTCCAAATATTAATAACCACGGTAAAAATGTTGTGTATAATAAAGAACTTTGCGCTTCACCACACATTTCTAATGTTAAATTATATTGTAATATATATTCAATAACAATAACTAATCCAAAATATATCCATTCTGCAGCCATATTTATAGTTGAATTCTTATTACGTATGAAGACACGTATGATATAGTAAATAGTTGTTATTATTGAAAAGAATAAAATAGAAGTTATTCCACTAGCCATACCTTATATAGTTAATATGTATAATATTTTTTTATAAAATAATTGTAATATACAGAATTATGATTGATAAACTAAATTTTTTGAATTCTCAATCATCCATGTTTTCTAGTATGGATATAACTAAAAATGAACCTATTTCAGGTGGTGGATTAATTGAACCCGGTATGAAATATTATATAAATGAGACATTAAAGAATTGTAAAAAATTTAAAAACAGACACTATAATTTCATATACAATATTGGTATGTTTTTATTTTTTTCAGCCCTATGTATAATTATACTATCTTACATGTATAGAAGAAAGAATAATAGTAAAGAAAAACAAGAAAGAGAGACTCTTAAAAAACATTACATTCTTTCTAAACTTCATCAATTAAATGCAATCCGTTATAGAAAAAATAATAATACAATAACTAATTTACCTACTTGGGATGATCACCCTGAATTAAAAGTTATACATAATAAAGTATAATAATATTATATATATAATGGAAAAAAATGAATATTTAGAATCTTTAAATAATTTTTATAGTTTGAAACACAAATATGAAAATAATCTTAAAAATAGTAAGTACGCACTAATACAAAATAAAGATATGACAAAAGAAGAAAAAAGAAATAAATTTTTAAAAAAGAAAAAATTATGCGTCAATTGTCAACAAGAAGGTGGAACATTATTTACAATAACCAAAAGTAATTTATCAGCAACCTGTGGTAATAAAAATACACCATGTGATTTAAATATCAATATTAAAAAGAAACATTATAAAGAAAGTAATGTATTATGTGAAATACTACAAGATGAAATGAACACTATAAAAAGAAACATTATTATAAATAAAATGGATCTTCTTTATCAATATAAAACTGAAGATGAAATAGTAAGTATTTTTGAAAAATTAAAAGAAGATTTAACAAATATATCATTATCTTATGAAGAAGCGATGCATCATTATTTTCAAGTAGTAGATAATAAAATAAAAAAAGAGGAAATTTTAAAATTTAAGAAGGACATGCATAATTATTTAAACGATATAAAAGATTTAAATAATGAATACTTGGAGACAAAAAATATAGAATTATTGAAAAATGGAATACAAATTTATAAAGAAAATGTAATACCAATAATTAATAATATACAGCGTGTTCAGTATAAAAATATGTACATTGATTATGATGATTCGAAAACAAATGAAATTCATTTAATACAAAATGAATATACTATTAGTGACCTAGAAATAGAAATATAAATATTATATATTTATATAGTAATAATGATAACCAAATTTATATCCTTCCCTATATTTTTAATAAGTTTAGCCATTGGATTATTTTATGTATACACAACACAATCAAATTTTAAAATAGTCCAAGTCTATCCTACACCTGAAAATAAAGATAAATTACAATATGTTGACTATTTAGATAATTGTTTTGAATTTGAACATGAAGAAATAGCATGTAATGATAGTATAAATAGTTTTCCTATACAAGGATAATTATATTATAATATAAGTATAATATATTATAATAATGATGAAAAATATTATGAATTTAGTATATACAAAATTTGGTAGATATATAATATCAATACTGTTAGGTCTAGGATTAGCCTCATTATTTAGAAAAGCATGCAATAATAGAAATTGTTTAAAATTTAAAGCCCCATCTTTAAAATCACTTGATAACAAGAAATATAAATATGATAACAAATGTTATAAGTTAAAGCCTAATGCTGTAAAATGTAACTCTAATAAAAAAAGAGTTCATTTTGAATAATATTGCGTCTATAATAAATACATAAATTCGAATAATATATAAATGTCAGATACTACGAATATTAGTGATCTTCCAACTGCTCAATTAAGTAATAATACATCAAATAATGTTTTATTAGAAAAAAAAGAATTGCCAAATATAGTTCCAAATAATCAAAATAGTAATGTATCTATTACAATGGAAAATACTAAAGTACCTAGTACCATGAATAATATAGAAAAAAAAAGAGAGATGGAAATAAATAATACAAAACCTAATGTTATAAATGAATTAGTTAATGGACTACAACAAGCTTCTATGAAAGGCATGACTTCATTACCATCACGTGATATTCCTAGAGATACTAATCATATAACACAAGATGAAACAACAAAACCAAACTATATTCCCAAAACGAATAATACTGATTATATAAGTGAACATGAAAAAAAAGAAGATATAATAAAAAAACATATAACTGATACAAACAAACAGGATACTTTTGATTATTTATTTGAAGAATTACAAACACCAGTTATGATTGGATTATTATATTATTTATTTAAACAACCATTTATTGAAAAAATGTTGTTAAATTATTTTCCGGTTTTATTTAAATCTTCAGGACATTTTAAATGGTATGGATCATTAGTTATGAGTATTTTATTTGGAGTTACATTTTATGGTTTCAATAAATTTTTCAATCACTTAAGTATTTTATAATGGAATCTCTTGGATTAACAAAAAACCATTCAGACGGATTTTCAGAATGACAATCAACAACTTTTATAGAGAGATTTTCAATATCAGTTTTATAATCTAATAAATATTTTTTGTCATTTTCATCAAATGGACGCCCATTTATTTTATATACAAGTGATATATGTGGATCTTTTATTTCAGGAATAAATTTATTTTTATATAATGGTAATTCAATCGAATGAAAATATTTTTTGTTTATTGATTGTACTTTAGTGGTATTTATATCTATATTAGATTTTGGTTTAAATACCGGATTATAATAACTTTGCATCGATTTATATTTTAACATACATCGTATAGCTTCATCCAAAGTATTTATTGAATGTCTTATTGTTATGTGTGGAATGAATGAATTTGTTTTAAACATCTGCGAGTATAACTTTATGTCTTTATATATATAGTGATTCGGTTCTAAAACATACCAAACGCAATATTTAAACATATATATTATTAAATTATTTTATTGATTCAATAGTAAATGATTATATAAAAAAATATTATATAATCATTTATACACTTATTCTATATAATCAAAATCTTGTGATTTAAGTATATTATTAAAACACATTTCGTATAATTTATTTTGTTTATATAGTTCCCATTCCAAAACTTTTTCTTCCTCTTCATTTATAGGTATTTTTAATGTTATTTTTCTTAATCTGTCTGCACATGGACATCTATTATTATTTATTATCTTACTACAATTTTTAATATTTATCATTTTTAACCATTGAATATGTGTTTTTGCTGTAGCTATCATATTTATTATTATTAATTATATAATTCAAAAAAGAATCAATTATATAATTTATTTCTTATAATAATTTGGAAATTTTATTTTATTATATTCACCAGTTTTTCTTAAGATATTTATAATATTTCATTTAATTCTAACACTGTAAATAATGGGGCACCTAAAAATGCTTGATGTATACTATCCATCAATGCCGGTTTTCTACCTTCAATATAATGACCTAAAAATTGTAATACCCAAGCTATACAAAAAACAAAAAATGCCTCTTTACGTGTAAAATCTATCAATTTGGTTAAACAATAGATATAATGGAAAAATCCCCACATCACATAGAATGTTGATATTCCACATTGTGAATAATATAATATATAACAACCTGATATAATAAAATTCAATTCCATGTTTGTGAAATGTTTTATAACTATAGAATGCTGTTTTGGATTATATTTTATACAACACAATAAATCTGAAATCTTAATATTTTCAAAAAATGTCATCATAGACATCATAATCAATTGGATACTAAAAATATGCAACAATTTATTATAATAATTTTGGTGATATTCTTTATAAAAATCATATGACGATATTACATTTGTATTGTTCATTATAATATAAAAAAAATATGACTTTAATATACTTTAATAATTACTGAAATAATCTGCATCAAAATAGGTTTTATCCGTGTCATGACTACCCAAATGCATAGAATATATAGTTTTATTTAATTCATCATTTTCTTGTTCTAATTCACTATTTTCTTGTTTCAATTCTTCATTTTCGATTTCTAATTCTGATAGATGTCTTTGTTGTTTCTTTAATAATTCCAATATTGTAGTGAAAATTTCTTCATTCCTTAGTAATTCGGATTTTAATGGAACAGATGAACGTGTTCTAGTATAACTATATTTAATTCTATTGTTTAAATTTTCTAATTTGTTATCATATTCTTCTTGTAATTCTTCTCTATATGATTTTCCATACATAATTTTGCCATTTTTATTTAATCCATTGAATTCTTTAAGATTTAAATGCTCTGTTAGTGGTTTAATCAATTCTTCCAACTTTTTTATAGTTGCATTATTATGTGTTCTTGATTGTTTTGTTAATGATGACATGTTT